>Ga0209052_1000010_pt1 | contig 147749 bp, 132 predicted proteins | sample WorMetHEROISLAND_2_FD_187409 | JGI IMG/M metagenome (GOLD analysis project Ga0209052, IMG submission 187409) | Marine gutless worms symbiont microbial communities from Max Planck institute for Marine Microbiology, Germany - Olavius sp. 4 HERON... | ecosystem: Host-associated > Annelida >...
AGGAGAAGAATTTAGCATACCATCAGGCCAAGATCACCGGCTGAGCGTGAGTAAAATTCCATTCATGAAATAAGAAGCATTCATTATCGCTGGCGCTCTAAAAATGTCGATTCCAGCAACAAACCGTCAACTGGTGACCCCGGCGGCTTACATGGAAATGCGCTACAACACCCAGATGGCCATGGCGGAGGTTGCGCGCCGCCTGGAACTGTTCGAAAAAGAATTTGAAACCATCTTTGGCCGAATCCACGGCGCGGTTGAAGCCGTTGACTGCGAGGATGCCGACGTGATCATGGTCACTACCGGTACGGTGACCGCGACCTGCAGGCAGGTGCTGGCGGACCTGAGATCGAAGGGCGAAAAGGTCGGTCTTTTCAAGCTCAAATTGTTCCGGCCCTTCCCGGCTGATCTGATTTACCGTCACCTCAAGTCAGCGCCGAAAATTGCCGTCATCGACCGCAACATCTCTTTTGGAGCCGGCGGCATTTTTGCCCAGGAAATCCGGGCGGCCCTGTGCAACCTGCAACCCCGACCCCAGGTTTTCGGCTACATTGCCGGCCTGGGCGGGCGGGACATCACACCGGACACCCTGGTGGAGATCTCCCGGCGCACCAAAGATCGGCCGGCTCCGGAGGCCGACACAACCTGGATCGGACTCAACCGGGAAACGGTTGAGTCGTGGTGCAACTGAGCTAGGGCGGATCAGGAGCACTCGCTGACACAATGAAGTCATATTGGAATGGTGGGAGGATTTTAACAAGCGAATATCGGATAATGAATGTCGAATTTCGAAGGAATGTATGCTGCCGACATTAAAAAAAGGATTGAGCGAAGCGAAACCACCCTTCGTAATTCGATCCGCCTGCGGCGGAATATTCTGCGGTTCTACGGTTCGCTTTTGATGCAGTTCCACAAGAGGCACCAATGAATTCTATTAACTCACAAGCTGAAAATCATGAAGACCTGATGAACCCCGGTCACCTGGGTTGTCCCGGATGCGGTGCCACCATAGCTATGAAACTGGCCCTGCGGGCCCTGGGCAAAAAAACCATGGTGGTGATCCCGGCCTGCTGCTGGGGAGTGATCGCCGGTCCCTACCCCCAAAGCGCGCTGAACGTCCCCATCCTGCACACCGCATTCGCCACCGCCGGTGCGGCCGCCAGCGGTCTGCGGGCCGCCTTGGATATGCAGGGCGATACCGAAACCAGAATTCTATCCTGGGCCGGTGACGGCGGCACCTTCGACATCGGCTTTCAATCCCTGAGCGGTGCAGTGGAACGCAACGAGAACTGCATCTTTGTCTGCTACGACAACGAAGCCTACATGAACACCGGCGTCCAGCGCTCCTCGGCCACACCGTACGGTACCCGAACGACGACTACCCCGGCGGAAAAATGGAAGAAAACCGGCAAAAAAAACATCGTCGAAGCCCTGGCCGCTCACCGCATTCCCTACGCCGCCACGGCCAGCATCGGCTTTCCGGAAGATATGATGCGCAAATTCAAGAAAGCCGGACAAATGCAGGGCGGCTCCAGATTCATTCACGTTCTGGCCCCCTGCCCCACGGGCTGGCGGATCGGGTCGGAAAAGTCGGTCAGCATCGCGCGGATGGCCGTTCAAACCAATGTGTTTCCGCTCTACGAGGTGGAAGGCGGGATCGACTACCGACTGAATTTCAAGGGCAATCGCAAGGCGGTTGAATATCTTACCGGCCAGGGCCGTTTTGGCCACCTGGCGGCGGCGGATATCGAATTGATCCAGCACCAGGTCGATGCCGAATGGGACCTGCTGTTGAGAAAAACCGGCGATGGCTGACGGCGGATATTCTGAAACGCTTGTGCTTCAGCCGGAAATCCGCATTGATATTTTTACTAGATGTGTTAGTATTAGACAGTTAGGACATCAAACACACAGAAAACACATCACCATCTGACTATAGACCCAATCCGCAGCGATCGGAACAACAATTATTCTTCTACTAGGATGGACTCTGTTGAGTCTTTTTTTTACGCCACCCTGAAAAGGAACCACCGCTATGAAGTTTGCAATCTGCAGGACGTTTTACCAAATCTCGGCGATTTTGGCCATGACGCTGGTTTTGCTGCCGGCCCGGGCATCGGACCAAAAACCATCCGATGATGCAGTGGCGGTCGTAAACGGTGTTGTTATCACCCGGGCCCAATACGACCAGGAGCTGGATGTCCACATCAAACGCATTTCCCGGCAGGGGACCCGGATACCCGATGACCAGATGGGCGCATTGAAAAAAGATATTCTGGAAGGATTGATTGAACGCGAAGTCCTGTATCAGGAAACCCAGAAGGCCGGCATCAATATCAGCGATCAGATAGTCGATGGTGAGCTGGCGTCAATCAAGAAACGCTTTGCGAGCGAACAAGAATTCGAAAAAGCGCTAAGCGGCATGGGCCTGACCGAAGAAGACGTCCGGATTCAAATCCAGCGCGGTCTTGCCATCCGGGACCTGATCGAACAGAGGGTTGCCGAAAAAGTCGTCATCACAGACGCAGAAACCAAAGCCTACTATACCGGCAATCCCCAGTTGTTTAACCAGCCCGAGCAGGTCAAGGCCAGCCACATATTAATCAAAGTCGAGCCGACCGCCGATGAAGCCCAAAAAACGGCCGCCGGCAAAAAAATCGAAGAGGTCCGGCAAAAACTGACCGCCGGCGGCGACTTCACCGAACTGGCCAAGCAATACTCCGAGGGACCCAGTGGTGTCCGCGGGGGTGACTTGGGCTATTTCCAGCGCGGACAGATGGTCAAGCCCTTTGAAGATGCGGCCTTTTCAATGCAGATCAACGAAGTCAGCGGCCGCATCGAAACCCGTTTCGGGTACCATTTGATAAAGGTTTACGATAAAAAGCCCGCGCGCACCCTGGCCTATGCGGATGTCAAGGATAGGATCGCCCAGCGTCTGAAACAACAACAGGTCGAAAAAGACGCCACCCGGTATGTCCAGGATTTGAAGCAACGCGCTAAAATAGAAAAAATGTTGTAAATGGTTGTCGCCTCCGATCAGAAACAGGTGCCAACGATACCGACTGTCGGAATCGTCGTCATATCCCTTTATATCGCCGCGCAATTGCTGTCCGACATTGCCAGCCTGAAGATCACTTCCATTGCCGGTTTCAGCATGGATGCCGGCACCTTCATCTACCCGCTGACCTTCACCATCCGGGACCTGGTCCACAAGCGCCTCGGCAAACAGGTCGCCCGCACGGTAATTATCCTGGCGGCCGGTATCAACCTTTTCATGGCGCTCTTTTTTCAATTCACGGCCTGGCTGCCCCAGGATCCTTCCTGGGGATTGGGACGGGAGTTTGCCGCCGTGCTGGGTCCGGTTTGGCGCATCGTCACCGCCAGCATCGTGGCCGAGGTCGTCAGCGAACTGATTGACACCGAAATCTATCATTTCTGGCGAACCCGGATCACTGAAAGATTTCAGTGGATGCGCGTGCTGTCCAGCAATGCCGTCAGCATTCCGGTCGACAGTCTGATCTTCTGCTGGGGCGCCTTCGGTCTGGCGTTGCCCCACAGCGTGGTCTGGTCCATCTTTTTCGCCAATGTCATTGTAAAGGGCATCGTGACCCTTGTCAGCCTGCCGGCAATCTATCTGGTCAAAGAAGCGCCTTGAAGGTTCCAAGGGTCAGGGTTCAGGGGTTCATAGGTTGAAATGCAACCGTTCAGAGTTGCCGGTGGCATCCACAACTCGACCTCTACTCCTGTACTTAAAACATCTATAGGGGCACATAAGATAAAGCCCTGGTTCCCGTTAATCCAAGAAAATCTTAACCCTGAAGCTTTGGACCTTCACTACGTACTTTGCGGTAGTATAATATTATGCTATAAATGCGGCTGTCCTTTAGACATGCAAATCGATTCCAACCCTGAGCAAAGGAGGTTCCCAATGTCGATCAAAGTCACCTGGTACAGCCACGCCTGCTTTTTGATCGAAACCGACAAGGCCAAACTCCTGGTGGATCCGTTTATCACCGGCAACCCTCTGGCACCGGTGAGTGCCGATGACGTCAGCGCCGATTACATCCTGGTGTCCCACGGCCACGGCGATCACGTCGGTGATAGCGTCCCGATCGCCAAACGGACCGGGGCGACGGTGATTGCGAACCATGAAATTCAAACCTGGTTGGCAGGTCAGGGGGTCGAAAATGGCCATCCTCAGCATATCGGCGGCGGCTTCGATTATCCCTGGGGCCGGGTCAAATTGACCATTGCCCAGCACGGCTCGATGCTGCCCGACGGCGCCAATGGCGGCAATCCCTGCGGATTCTTATTCTACATCGACGGTCGCAAAATTTATCACGCCTGTGACACCGGGCTGTTCTATGACATGAAGCTCATCGGCGAGGAAGGCATCGACCTGGCCATTTTGCCGATCGGGGATAATTTTACCATGGGCCCTGATGATGCTCTGCGGGCGGTGAAACTTATCCAACCCGGACAGGTGGTCCCCATTCATTACAATACCTTCGAGGTCATCAACCAGGACCCGCTGGCCTGGGCAACCCGGGTGGAGGGTGAGACGGATACCCGCGTACGGGTTATGAAGCCGGGAGACAGTATTGAAATTTAGGCCGATCCGTGTTGGGTGGCGCGGTTAACGCCGGGAGGTTCAAAAATCCGGCACGGTGAATGATCTATACCGCTGACGGCAGGGGGGTGATTCAGGCGCGCTTGGGGCTGTGAACGATGTTGCGGCGGGCCATTTTGGTGCGCTGGTAGGACATCACCAGTTTCTTGACAAAACTGACATTTTCGGCGTGGGTTCCCTGGAGGCTGATTCCGCTCTGGAAATTGCCGGTTTCCTTCTGGTGGCAATAGATGACCTTGCCGTTGATTTCGACCGAATTTTTTTCGACATCGACAAAGGATAGTTTGACGAAATCCCCATCGATTGGCATGAATGTTTCGATCATGACGCCGTTTTGGCTGACATTTTGAGCGGTGCCCAAGTTATGGCCTAATAAGCTGCCGTCTTCATCCATGGTTTCACATGAAATCGGATCACAGATGGAAATGCGCGGGTATTTCCTCCTCTCCTTAAAAGCCATATACCCTATATCGGCACTCCAACGGTAAACTTAAAAATATGGATAAGTTAGGCTGCCCGTTGTGATCCGGACGGATAATGTCGTGACCAAGTACGATTTGCAGTGCAGGGGCAGGAAAAAGGTTGCCCGGATCGAGTGCTTACAAGGCTGCGGAGGCAGCTCATCCGATCGGGGGGATATCTTTTTTGAACAGCAATGCAGACGCTGGTGGTTGGGTGTCAGCCCTTACCCGAAGGGCGGTTAAATCCCTCACCCGGAGGGCCTGCAGGCCGGGGCCGCAAAGCCGCCTGCTCCGGTGGCGATCCCCTGGGCTCTGACGCAGCCCGCCGACATCAGCTTTTCTACATCCTGACAGTCGCATTCGGGACACCTGGGAGCCGGATCGTTGACAGACATCGTTAATTCTTCAAAGCAGTGACAGCAGGCCTTGCACTGGTATTCATAAATCGGCATCGGGACTTCCTTTCCAAAAAATTTCCTATATAATAACCGCTATCCCGGCCAAGTCAAGATCCGACCCTATATCCGGAAAATCGTTCTGAACAGGCTGCCTGTCCCGGGTTTGGACAGTATCTCAATCTTTCCCCGGTGATTTCTGACAATGCGATCGACCACCAACAAACCCAGCCCGGTGCCGTTGTCACCTTTGGTGGAATAAAATTCCTTGAACAGGTTTTCCTGGGTGGCTTCATCCATGCCTTCGGCATTATCTTCAATCTCAAACATAAAATGCTTTTTATCAAAATAATCCGCCCGAACGATGACGGAGTGAGACGGTTTTCGATCATCCTTGTCACAGGCTTCCAGTGCATTCCAAATCAAGTTGCTGAGCATTCTGACAATACTGGTCGAGTCCATGGTTGAAGGGGGAAGTGAAGGGTTGAGCTGACTGATGAACTGTATCTCCAGGGTGCTGGCTTTTTCGTGAAAGAGTTCGACCGCCTGGTGGGCAACGTCGCTGGGTTTAACCGCCTGGAATTTGGGCGTTCGCTTCTTGGAAGAGTACAAGACATTCTGCGTTACCCGCGATATCTCGGCGACATTTTTTCTGACGATCTGCCAGCCCTTGGCGGTCAACTCAAAATCCTGGTCCTTGATGCCCTCGTCGACAACATAAGCACCACCCTCGAGACCTTCCAGCATATTTTTAATATCGTGGGTCAGCAGGGCGAAGGACTGGCCGACGGTCACCAGTTCCTTCTGGACCTCTTTAATCATATTGATATTGGTTAAAATCTTGATAACCGCCGATACATTGCCGACGATGTCAAAAAGCGGGGCCGAGTAGACGATCATCTGATTTACCGTGCCGTCTTTGAGAAGGATGGTTTCTTCGGCGACATGCACCTGCTTGTCCGCAAAGGTCTTCTGCACCGGACATTCGCCGCATTTATGTTCAGTGCCATGAAAAACTTTGTAGCAGGATTTTCCAATGCCGTTTCCGAAGTCATTCATAAACATCTGATTGGCAAAAAGGACCTTCAGCCCGGAATCTTGAATGGTTAAATAGCATGGCAGGGCATCCAACACGCTTTTAAATGTCAAATCATGAAATTGAGAGGCATCCGGTTGTATCATAAGGTTTCCATCGAAGGGTTAGGTTATAGGGGATCAGATTCCAAAAGCCTGCTGAATATTCTTTTGAATGACGACGACCTGACAGGGCGCGAACTTGGAAACATTTGCTGCCGTACGGACACGGGTCGCGCGGTCTTTCTCGGGGATCCCTAAGGCTCCCAGGATGATCATGTCGATTCTATTTTCTTTGGCGTAGTCGATAATTTCGACATCGGGCGTGCCGATTTTGACGATGAACTCGAAATCTTTGAGATAGGCCTTCAAAGAATCCTTGTATTTTAATTTCAAAGCGCCAATGGTCTGCTGGATGATATCCTCAGCGGTCGCAGCCGACTGGTCCGGATCTCCTGAATCCAAAGATTTATCCCCGCGAGGGCTGCCGCAGGGATCGGCCGGCATGATAACGTTGAAAATATGCAGTTTGGCGCTCTCTTTTTTGGCCCAGTCCATGGCGTGAACAAAGGCTGTGTTGGCATGTTCTGAAAAATCGGTACAGATAAGAATATTCTTGTAAGTGGACATAGGCGATACAAATTTAACTAGGTTTATGTTTGTGGCTGCCGCCGAAACGCAGATCGGACAGGACGGCTCAGAAGATATGGACGCTGGCTTGGATCGACAGGGGCTTGTTATTCATATATGATTAGAATTCAGCAGTCAGGTCTGACCCAACTGTTTGCATTCCACCCAATTCCTAGCGTGTGACTAGGTTATAGCACAATCGCGGCGCCGTGCCAACCCACTATTTTTTATCCCGGCCCGAGCAAAAGTTAAAGTAACCTGTCAATATCATTAATTTAAGCAAATACCGGCCCACCCCTTGCCCATCGGCTGGACGGAAGGAAAACCCGTTTCGATTAGAAGGCCTCAATTGGGGCAACCGAGGTCCCCTGCCGAGCCGACGGTCTTTGTTGCCGGCTTCCCGGGAAGGCCCTTTTATCGAGATTTATTTTTTGTTTGATTTATAAATTCTTGAGATTTCTGTCAATATATTATAAATCGCCTAATAGCATACATTTTGCGCATTGGGTTGAAACCGGGGGCTACGGATATTTCTTCACATATTTGCCATCGAAGAAGACTAGCGGAGTAAATTGGGCGGAGGTATGGAAAGAAGGAAGCATATGCGCTATCCCTATATAGCGATTATTTCCCATGACATTCTGTCACCGGAAGCCGCTCCCGCTGGTAAAATGTATAACCTCAGTCAGACCGGTCTTTATTTTGAATCCAAACACAGCTTCCGCGCAGGGGAGGAGGTTTTCGTTGAAGTCATCGGACATCCCCAGTCTCATGCGGAGCTCGAGCTTCTTTTTGATGTCAAAATCATCTGGGGCCGCAAATCCAAGGGCACTTTATTTCCGCACGGCTATGGCGCCCGTTTCAATCAACCTCTCACGTCCATCAAGAAACTCTTTGAGAACAACCAGGCAGATTCCGGAGCCTCCGGCCTTAAAGCCTCCGATCAAAGCAAGCGCTTTGACGCTAGGCACAGTCCCAGAAGAGCCTACCGGAAACCGATGTTTTTTAACTATAAAAACAATGTTTGTCGTGGTCTGGTGACCGACATCAGCCGCGGGGGGGCATTTATCAATACGACCGCCAGAATATCGTTGGGGTACAGAATACATTTGGTGATAGCCAGCAGCGTGCCCGGCAAAAAAGTCAAACTCAGAGGATGGGTCGTACGACTGACCCCGAAAGGGTTTGCAGTCAGTTTTAACCGGCGGTCAGGCTCGGAGCGCAGGTTCGACCTGGATCGCCGGACCGGATTTGATCGCAGAGAAAGACCTAAACCGGAGAATCCGCCATAGAAGACGGCCGCGGTGAATCATCACTGATGGCCGTTGTCAAAATTACTAATTCCGACCCTGCTCTTTAAGTCGATCCTTTCCCGCTTTTTCTTAAGTTTACCAATTTCTGCCCGATATTATGAAAGGGCAGCTTCAGAACAAACAGGATCAGCCCGGAGCCCGCCAACGGGAGTTTTACGGTAAATGGAAAGCGTCGCCTCGCTGACCGGCCGCTGCAAGCCGGCAGTATATATGGTAAGCAGTTCGACAAACCGCCCCTGTTAGGATCTGAGAAAATGCTGAAGGATGCCATATCGAAAATTCGCGGAGCTTTAAAGGAGGCCCGGCAAACCTATTCCGTCGAGGAGGTCGCCGCGGTTGAACAGGTGTTCGCTGACGTCAAGAACCTCAATCTGTTTATTAGCAGGGAAATCGAAATCATCGAGGGCGACAAGTATCTTACCGGCAGGGCCAAAAAAAATGAAAGACGCAAGGTCTTCGAGCAGGCCGCCAGGAATCTCGAATTATTAAAAGAGAAAAGAACGAAATCAGCCCTGATAGAAAAACTGGAAACGAAACTGAAGGATGAATCCGAAACCGAGGATGTGTCCGTCCTCCAGTTTTTACGCGAGCGCGAGGTTCGGGATCGAATTTACGGTATGCAGCCGGCACAGATTATGTCTCTTTTCGGCAAATCACTTTTCGACGGGAGCAACCGGTTGTTGTTGGACGCCATTTTGAATGCACCAGCAGGTTTCGAAATGCTTCCCGCAAACACAATCCGCAAATTAAGAGAGGTCAGAATAAAAATTTTGAAACCGGAAATCGCCGCCGAACTCGATACCGCCCGTCGGCTGAATGAAATGATAGGCGGACCGCGAGCTAAAGCTCGCTTGGCCTTCGGCCATCCGCCTATCGGCCGGCTGTCGAGCTTCGCTCTAACCCACTTGACAGGCTCCGCTCACGCTCCGCCTATCAAGTGCGTTAGAGCCGACTGCGATTCTCGGCATGAAAAGAAAATAAAAAACCATTTTCTTCCCATGCCTGCGATTCTCGCGGCTCAACAGCCGGCCGATAGAACAGATTTTTCTACTTGTAAAAAGTGAGATCGACCGTTTGAGGCGCAAAGAACTCCCATCATCTTTCACTTCCGGCCCAACGATGTGAGGCAGATGATGAACCTGATCGACGAAAAGAGAGCCCAAAAACGCTTTGTATATGAGGCGACCATCTGGCATGATAATTTGTTTCCGGACATCTTTTATGAAACAAAAATGTATAATCTGAGCCAGGGTGGACTATATTTTGAATCGGATCAAATCCTGTATGTCGGCGAACAAATCTTTATCGCCATAAGAGAACCCTCGGCCTCGGACAATGACTATAAGGACTGTTTTAAAGTCGAAATCAGATGGTCTAAAAATTTGAAAAAATCTCTGATGCGCTATGGCTATGGCGCTCAATTTGTTGATTCTCACAACACCTCATTGGAGAGCATCGACACGGCCGGTCTCAGCCTGGAACCATTGCCGGACAGCAGCCACACCGACAGTAATGATTCACGCCAAAACGCACGCTCCCCATACCGCAAAGTAACGTTTTTCACCACCCGCAACCGCAGCTGCAAGGGGTTTATCACCAATGTGAGCCGCGCCGGTGCTTTTGTCATCACCAAAGAAAAGCTGCCCCTCCAGGAGCGCATAACCATGATTATTCCCGGCGGGGCCAAACGCGGTGATTTGAGGCTGAATGCTTGTGTGGTCCGCCTTAGTCCCAAAGGGATTGGCGTAAAATTTGACCGCCGAACCCTGTTGGAACGCAGAGAAGGCCGCGACCGCCGGCAAGACAGGCGCAGTACCGCCGGCGCTGAGAGCTAAGATTGGATCGGCGCTGTACTTATCTTCCTTCGCAGACGCATGCAATGCAACGATTGGTCTGAAAAATCCCCCCCATGGTTAGCGTCGTGTCCTAAATGTAATTTCCAAAGCTTGGGATTTATTAAATTCAAATACCTTGTCAGATCTAAAACCCCAGCTCAGCTTTTATCATATATCTCTGGGACACAACGTTAGCATGGCCTCGGCGATGCTGAAACGTTTCTTGGGAGGCAGCCGACAGCCGGCCTGACTGACAAATCGGCGATTGACAGCCGCAAGTTTATGGTTCAGATCTGCCAGATCGATGATATCAGCGTCGGAAAGACCGCTGAGATCGTGGAAGTTTTTCCCGCAGCAGCCGATCGCGCGGCGGCCCCTGTATTCGGTAAGTATGGGCAGGCCGTGGGTCCGGCAGATGACTGCGCGGTCATCGTACATCAGGCAGGCGCCGTCTTCAAGCAAAGGGCAGGGGCCGAAGGAATTGGTGTGCCGGGATTTGTGATGAATTCGGCCCATCACGTCCGGCGCCAGCTTTTGCAGCGCGCGGGCCATCGATACCGCTTCGACCGTGTAGACCGTAAGATGAATCCGGCAGCAGTTGCCGGCGCATCCTTTGGTGCAGGCAATCCGGTGCCGGTGCCGCTCGAGGATCCGGCGACAGCACCGATCGATGTCGGCGATCAAGGTTCGATAATCTCTGAGCGCTTGCATTGTACCTCGGATTAATCTATTGTGGCGGTCAGATTTGTAATCATAGCGCAGGATGCTGGAAAACTATGATCATCATCAGCGACGCCCACATTAGCAAAGCCCAGGGAAATCACGCAACCTTTTTCAGGATGCTTGAGTTTTTTGAGGGCAACCGGCAGGATTTGATTTTTCTGGGAGATATTTTTGATTTGTGGGTGGCGCTGCCCGGCTATGAGGGCCGGCTGCATCGAGAATTCAGCGCCTGGTGCCGCGAGCAGAAAAGACATCGCACCATCGGATTTATGGAGGGCAACCGCGAATATTATCTGGCCACCGAGAGAGCACAGGTATTTTCATGGTGCTCGTCGGATGCCTGGTACCGCGATGAGGCAGGAATTCTGTTTGTACACGGTGATCAGACTAACCGCCGGGACAAAAACTATCTGGCTTTCAGACGACTGCTTAAAAACCGGATGGCCAAATTCATGTTGACTCACGCGCCCTGGGGGGCAAAGATGGCCCACCTGTGCAAACGGCTTCTCAAACACACCAACACCGAATTCCGGCTGCATCTGCCCCGGGACGAAATCAAGGCGTTCGCCGACTCCCGTTTCGCCGATGGGGTTGAGGCCATTTTTGTCGGACATTTTCACCGGGAATACATCTATCACGGCTCCGACGCCAAATCGCTTTATATTCTGCCGGACTGGTTCAGCACCCAGAAGGCAACCGTCTTTGATCCACATTCAAACAAGGCGATTTGTCTTCACTGGGAACAGATCAGCGGGTAATATAAAGTAAAAACAGTTCCCAGCAAATAACGCCGGCAAAGGTAACAATCACGCATGCAAACAGGGACTGGGTGTACACGCTGATTTTGCTGATGAATACATTTTTAAAAATCAGCAGCATGAGAACCCCGAAGCTGGTCAACACGTATTTCGCAACTATAAAGGGCAGGGTACCGTATTCGAGAAAATAGGCCATCACGGGATTCAGTTCGGAGGAGCCCCGCTCGATCAACATCAGGGTCAACATGGCGTCGGTGATGCTGAGCATCAAGATGGTGATGATGGCTGCAAATATTTTCTGATTGTAGCGGTCGAAAAAAAAATATCTGGTTCTGTCTTCTTCGCGCCGAGCCGACTCCCTGCGGCCGTTGGCCAGCAGATATGGGAACCGGGCATAAATATCGTGCCTGCGCTCCCGGCCGCCGCGTCTTTCCCGGCGCGTCTGCTTGTGGGGATCCGGCGGTACGGCGTATTTGCCTTTTTTTATATTTTCCATAAGTAAATCAGATAGATGGCGTCTGGCGGCAGATCCTGCAGGGCTGTGTCCGAATCCGTTTTAGACCTTCTTCGATGACAGAATCGCCGCGATAAATTCTCCGTCGTCGACAACATTTATGCTATTATGGTAAGGGCAGGATTCAAAAGGGTGATGTCCAAAAAAGCTGTGGATCAGGGTATTGTCAAAGGCGGCTGACCGCCCCCGATCGACCCGAGCTCGCATGTTCTGAAATAATGCCGGCGCCGACCGGCCTTCTCCCATGCCCGGGTCGCCGGTCGGCAATTTCAATATCGGCACAAGAAGGCGCCGGCTTTAGGCATTTTTGACGGATTCAGGGCGCAAGCTCCATGCCACGCAGTCTGCCGTCAGCCCTGAGCGGTCCGTTCCGACCGGCTCCACCAAACGATCCATTCAAAAAGGAAAGGAACCGGATGAATTTAATCAGGGGCATAAAATATAACCTGAGCGGTCTGGGGATGGGATTGAAGACGCCTAAACTGCTAATGCTGGGACTCATCCGTTTTGTGGTCGTGATCCTGATCACCTTTTTTGTGGCCGGCCTGATACTTGCCTATCATCAAGAATTGCTGAGTGTCGTCTGGGACGAGCCCGCCAGCCAGTGGTTCAAATGGCTATGGCATCTGCTTTCCTGGCTGTTTGCGGCCCTGTTGGTGGGTCTGTCGGCGGTGGTCTCTTTTTTAATCTCACAGATTCTTTTCAGCGTTTTTATCATGGATTTGATGTCCCGGATTACCGAAAGGAAGGTAACGGGCCACCTCCGGGAAGCAGCCCCGGTCCCGTGGTGGCAGCAGTTATTGTTCCTGGTGAAACAGGAAATTCCGCGCGCCACAATTCCCGTAATATTATCTTTATTGCTGATGTCCATCGGCTGGCTGACACCTCTGGGGCCGATAATTTCCATATTTTCCACCGCCGCGGCAGTCATTTTCCTGGCCTGGGACAACACGGATCTGGTCCCCGCCAGGCAGCTGGTGCCCTTCAAGGAAAGGTTTCGAAGTTTGAGGCGGTCGCTTCTGTTCCACTTGGGCTTCGGTGCCCTGTTCCTGATTCCGATCCTAAATATTTTGTTTCTATCATTTGCTCCTGTGGGGGCCACGCTCTACCAGATCGACCAGAGTAAAGGTTCCGAGGTTCAGGGTTCAGGGTTCAAAGGTTAGGAGATCAGGCTTTTTCGAACGCCTGCAAATTCATTGTTTTATAACCGGGGGCGAGGAAAAGGTTGGATATTGCCAAAACGCAGCCTTGCCACCGACCTGGACGGCGCCCTGAATCCTTATATGAACTTTCAATAAGGTAAACAGCGAACCGCAGAACCGCAGAATGTCGAATAACGAATTTCGAAGGGATGAATCGCTTCAGGCTTCGCCTTCGGCTACGACCCGACAGGCCGCTCAAGCTTTTTTTAAATAGACAGAATACATTATTCGATGTTCGATGTTGGGCGTTCGATGTTCGATGTTCGTTAGTTTCTTGTTTCGATCAGACTGGCCGTGTTTTTGGGCCAGTGGCCGCGCTGAACCCAGAACCCAAAACAAAAGGTCTACCCGTGGAAATTATCAAGGCAGATAAATTGACGAACCTGAAATGGTTGAACCTGTTCGAAGTCGCCTATGTGGATAAATACGGCGGCGCCAGAACATGGCAGGTGGCCACCCGCGCCGGGCAACCCAAATGTGTCAGCGGCCGGTTCACGCAGCCCGATGCCGTCGTCATCGTTGCGTTTCACACCTCCAGACACAAGCTTGTCGTTACCCGGGAATACCGGGTAGCGCTTGCCGCATACGAGTACGGCTTTCCGGCCGGCCTCATCGATGGCGGCGAAAGTATTGAGCAGGCGGTCCGGCGCGAATTGAAAGAAGAAACCGGCTTGGACCTTATCCGTGTCATCGGCGCCAGTCCGCCGGTTTACTCCTCGGCCGGCATGACGGATGAATCCGTGGCAATGGTGTACGTCGATTGCAGCGGCCGGCCCTCAAGCGCGGGAAACACCGCTTCTGAGGCAATTGAGGTCGAATTCGTCTCCCCGGACCGGGCTGCACGCCTGTGTCAAGATCCGGACCTAAAATTCGATGCCAAGGCATGGCTGGTGCTGCACAGCTACGCGACATCCGGCCGGCTCTGGGAGAGATAAATGAAGCCGATCCATCTGATCTGCTGTATTCGGCGATCTGTTTGGGATTTGAATATTGTGAATTGGAATTTATTTGTGTTTTGTGATTTGTAATTTGGGATTTAAAATGTTTTATCCTGGAACTGGAACAACTTTAGCGCCAATCGAGGCTTGTAAATTACATATAGGACGCGACACCAGACACAGTTGACTTGGCCGCGGTTGTACTTAATATATGCCCAACACAATCCCGATGGCATCGCCGTCATCGCTGGGCAGGGGGAATTGTACCCGAATGGCACATCAGGACTACTACCAGGTCTTGGGCGTGGATAATAACGCCACGGATCAACAGATCAAAGAGGCGTTTCGGAAGCTGGCCTTTAAATACCACCCGGATCGCAATAAAGAAAGCCCGGCAGCGGTAGAGGAGATGAAAAGGGTCAACGAAGCCTATGCCGTGCTCTCAAACCCGGCAAAAAAACGCGAGTACGACGCCTTGAGAAATCAGTTCGGCGCTTCGGCCCACACCCATTTCCGCAACAACTATACGGAGCAGGATATTTTCAGCGGATCTGACATCAACCATATATTCGAGGAAATGGCCAAGGCTTTCGGGCTCAGGGGCTCCAACGAGGTTTTTCAAGAATTTTACGGCCGCGGATTTCGACAGTTTGAATTCAAAAATACCCGGGGATACACCAGGGGCTTTGTGTTTGGGGGTTCTCCCCAGGGGGAGGGCCATGGCCGGGTGCCGTTGGCAGGCGGCGGAAATATGGGAAGATTGGTGCGGTTTTTGTTCCAAAAAATCAGCGGCGTCCAGTTTCCCGAAGACGGCGCCGATGTCGAAGATGCCCTGTATCTGACCCCCGAACAGGCCCTGCAGGGTGGCCCGTATGCCTATTTCCTGCGCAGCCAATCCAAAAAACTGGTGGTCAAGATTCCACCCATGGTACGGCCCGGGCAGCGCATTCGGCTGACCGGACTGGGACATTCGGGCAAAGGCGGGGGCAAAGCGGGAGATCTGTTTTTAAAGGTTCACATCCGCAAACCCCTGATGCGATCCATTAAAGAGCTGTTTTCCAGATGGACGGCGGGCAAATGAAAACAATTGTATGTCACGGCGACAGCCTGACCGAAGGAGCGGATTTTAATCCCAACTATACCTGGCCACTGCTGCTCGGAAACCGGATCCAGGTAAAAGTCATCAACAGCGGCATCGGCGGTGACACCAGCGGCGGTCTGCTGGGTCGGTTTTATTACGACGTAGTCCGGCATAAACCGGAAGCCGTCCTGATCATGGGCGGCACCAATGACCTGTGGTGGGATCTAGACATCAACACAATCCAGGCCAACATTTTCGCCATGACCTGTCAGGCTGAATATCACAACATCGCCCCGATCGTGGGCCTGCCCCTGCCCCTGCACATCGAAAAAATCCGGCGCCAGGATATGATGCCGCCTGTCGGCGGATGGGAAAATTGCGTGCGCAAGTTGGACCGCCTGGTTGAGAACCTGACGGCATCGGCCCGGCAGAGCAATATCGCCTGCCTCGATTTTTACCACCGCTTTACGGACAGCACGGGAGCGGTTGTCGGGAAATATTTTTTAGAAGACGGTCTTCACCCCAACAAGGAGGGCCATCTGGTGATGGCCGCTGCGGCTGCCGAACTGCTGCAATCCATCTTTCATCTGGCCTGAACCTGACGGCCGGGTTTGAGAACGGCGCGGACCTGCGGTTGACAATCGGGCGATCGTGCATACTCAATTAGGGTGACGGTAAAAATGGTGTGACCGCTACCCTGTCACCCGACGAAACCAGCGAACATCAAAACGCGAAGACTTATCCGCAAGCGACCTTCTCGAACTCCACCGACCGACCCTGGCTGGTTTTGCTATCATCCTGACACCCTCTCGTTAACAGACAGATCCGGTCCCCTTCATCCGTCGCAGATCCGGCAGACACATCACCACGCAGGCACTGCTATTTCAATATGCACGACCGGTCACGCAAGTGACTCGGGAAAGGAGGCATTATGAAAGGGACCGTTCGATCGGTTGAACAACTTATCGAGGAACAGGTACACCGATGGCAGTTGATGAACGCGGATAAAAAAGAAGACAAAGAAGATCTGCCCATCATAACCATTTCCAGGGAGCCGGGCAGCGGCGGCCGGCTTGTGGCTGAAAACCTGGCCGCCAAGATGAATTTCGAAGTGTTTCATCAGGAAGTGCTGCATGAAATGGCCAAGCGAGCGGAAGTCAGTCAGCAGATGCTGGCCACCATGGACGAAAGGGGCCTTTCGATTCTGGAGGACTGGATCTCATCGCTGGTCTACGACCGCCACATGTGGCCCGACGAATACCTGCAACACCTGATGAACGTCATCGGCACTATTGGCAAGCATGGCCGGGCGGTGGTGGTCGGCCGGGGCGCCAATTTTATTCTGCCGCCGGAGCAGCGCTTCAGGGTGCGAATCACTGCCCCTCAAAAATTCAGGATCCGCAAGGTGGCACAAAAATTCAATCTTTCAGAGTCGGATGCCAGGCGCCGTGTCGTTAAAACCGAATCCGATCGCAAGGCCTTTATCCGTAAATATTTCAACACCGACATCACCGATCCCGACAATTACGACCTGACCATCAATACGGAAAGCTTAGGGGTGGATCAGGCCGCCGATGTGATCGCCGCCGCCCTTGGTTGTCTGGTGGAGTGCGAGGTGCCGACCTGATCCGGTGCGATCACGACAGCAATTGCCTTCGGGTCAGATATCCGTCCGGGATTTGCCGGCCACCCTATTGACAGGCCGGCTGCTGTCCCTCTATAGTCGAGCACCGACTGGTACGAAACGACATCAAACGCGAACCACGCTGAAGACGTGATCTAAAGTCCGCAGAACCGCCGATTATTCCGCCGCAGGCGGATTGAATCCTCCTCCGGCGGACAAGTGTCGAAGGATGGTTTCGCTGCGCTCACCGTCGGCGTGCTGATTTGATATTCTGGTGCATTGGGCATACATCTTGACCCGGAGGACACATCATGACCGACCCGGCCGCGATTGCAATTAATCCCTGGCAAGCTGTTGACACGCTATTCAGCCGGAAATTGACCATCGTACAAATCATTGCCAACCTCGTCGGGGCGGCAATTGTGTCCTTCTATTTTCTGTTTTTCGATACCGAATTCGACGCGCAGCGGCTGACAACAGACCTGATCGTGATCGGCGTCATGTTTATCGGGCTGGTTTGCATTGCGGTGTTTTTTTTGCGCCGCTGGCAAAACGATCTGATGCGGTTCATTCAACTCAAATGCCGGGGGACGGCGGTCGAGCCAGGCCTGTATAAAAAAGTCCAACCCAAAATCCTGAACCTACCCTATATGTCTTCGCTGACCAGCCTGTTTAATTGGTTCCTGGCCGCCTGTATCATGACGATATACTATTCACTGGACCCGCTCGGGGGTTTGCCGGCTGAACGGCTTGTTTCCGGCCTGAAAACATTTACCGGTGTGGTCATCGCCGGCATCGTCACCTGTGCGATTGTTTTCTTTTCCATCGAAGCCCACTGCCGCAGAATATGGCCGTACTTTTTCCCCGCAGGCGGCCTGGTACATACCCCCGGGGTGTTTCGTCTCAAGCTGCGCCATCGCATGCTTGTCATTTTCAGTCTCGCCAGTCTGCTGCCGATCATTTTTATGGCCGTTCTATCGTACAACAAGGCCCAAATGATGCTCGTGCTCGAACCCCAGGAAGTTATCGGCAGCCTATTGTATCTGACGGCCTTTTTGCTGGTGGTCGTTGTGGCGACGACTATCTTTTTCTCGCGTACATTTGCCGCCAGCATCGTTGCCCCGGTCAGTCAGCTGGAACGCGCCATGGCCAAAGTCGAAGGCGGTGATTTCTCGGCTTTCGTACCGGCAGACACCAACGACGAGCTGGGTGCCCTGAGCGAACATTTCAACCGGATGACTGTCGGTCTTAAAGAACGCTACCGGCTGCAACGCTCATTGGATCTGGCCAAGGAGGTTCAGCAAAACCTGCTTCCCAAACAGGATCCCGTGCTCGAAGGGCTGGATGTCGCCGGCCGGAGTATCTACTGCGACGAGACCGGCGGGGATTATTATGACTATTTGATCAACCGCGATCCGGAGTCGGCTGAACTCGGGGTTCTCATCGGTGATGTGTCCGGGCACGGAATCCCGTCGGCCCTGTTGATGGCCACCGCCCGTGCCCTCCTGCGGCAGCGTGCTTCCAGATCCGGCAGCATGGCCGCAGTGGTTTCCGATGTCAACCGTCAGTTAACCCGCGACGTGGAAGAAACCGGCCGCTTCATGACCCTGTTTTATCTGACCATCGATCCTGCCCGACGCAAATTGTCCTGGGTGCGTGCGGGCCATGACCCCGCGCTATGTTACGATCCGGCTGCCGATCGGTTTGAGGAACTCGACGGTGACGGCATGGCCCTGGGAGTGGATGAAAATCATCGCTATGTGGAATACCAGAAATCCGGTTCGAAACCCGGTCAGATTTTACTGCTGAGCACCGATGGTCTTTGGGAAACCCGCGACCCGGCCGGAAAGATGTTCGGCAAGGATAGGGTGAATCAAATTATTCGACAGAATTCAGATGCGAGTGCCCGGCAAATCCTGGACGCCATCGTGGCCAAACTGGATGATTTCCGGCAAAACCTGGAGCCCGAAGACGATATCACGCTGGTTGTCATAAAATTGGAAACGGGGGAGATTTAAATATGGGAACAACAACCGTCAGATGGCTAAAGGACAGGCATTTTGTAGGAACGGATTCGAACCATCACTCGGTGGTCCTTTCGGGCCGGAAGCAGGGCATCGGCATAAGCCCTTCTGAAACCCTCCTGATTGCCCTGGCCGCCTGCTCATCGGTTGATGTGGTTGAAATATTAGAAAAAAAACGCAAACAACTTACGCTGCTGGAAGTTACCACCAGCGGTGAATCGGATCCGGACCCGCCCTGGGCCTATCGCAAAATACATGTCAAATATCGTATCGGCGGCCAAGGATTGACCGACAAGGCGGTCAGCCACGCCATTGCGCTTTCCCAGGAGAAATACTGTTCGGTGGCGGCCACGGTCCGCGGCGTGGCCGATATAACCTTCGAATACGAAATCGTGCCTGAGGACGAGCGCTGAAAAAAAGCGGAGGCTTTACCGCCAGGAGAATTTTATTGACACATTTATTGTAAGCTATTAAAATTTATTTAAAAACTGAAATAGAAAATTAATGTCTACAGGTTCGGTTATGGCTAATTTCAGCACCACGGCGCAATTGTTTCAGTTGGTCAGCGACATGGCCAGAGATCAGCAGCTGCTGCTTCTAAAACAGCTGATCGGCGACGATGTCGGTAAACATATCTACAAATTGATTTTGGATATGACCGAAGAGCAGCAGATCGCTCTCTCAGAACAGCTGGAACAGATGCCGAAGACGGACTTGCCCGAAAACATGGTCAATTTAGAAGGAACCGAATCTTCCATGCGGGAAGATCTCCGCAAACCATGCCTGATTGGTACGAATTTCCGGATTCAGGATCGCAGGTTTAAAAGTTATATTTTAGATGTCAGTGTCGGCGGAGTTTTTATCGAGGCCAAAGAACAGTTTCCTAAAGGAACGGATATATTGCTAAAATTCTCGATTCCCAATCGATCGCAGCCGTTCACATTCGGCGGCAAGATCGCCAGGAGCGGCCCGCGGGGTTTCGGTGTCAAATTCGATCCGATCACTGCGCAAAAGGGCGAAATATTAAGATCGTTTATCGAACAAAACGATTAGACGTCGTTTCCAAAAGGTCAGATCACGACCGAAAATCCGCCTCAAGTGGATTAGACCGGGATTTGAAACCACTTCCGGAAGCAGCTGGAGGAAAAATGAAATCCTTAATACCCGCACTGGTATTGGCGTTTGGAATTACCGTTTGGGGACTAGGCGCATTGAAGGCCGAAGTGTACACCTGGACCGATGAAAACGGGGTCAAACATTTCAGCGATCAACCACCAGCAGAAGCCAAAGGGGCCAAGCCAGCTTTTCCGGCCTACAATTATGACGAAGCCGCGGATAAAAAACGCACCGAATCCGACACAAGAGAACTGCAGCAGGTCATCAAAACCATAGACAAAAATTACGAGGAAGCGCAGCAGGAAGAGAAACAGCGTCAGCAGGAAGCTCAGGCGAACCAGCCGCCCACCATGGAGGAAATGGTTGCGGCCGAGAGAGACAAGCTGGAGCTAAAAATCGCCGAACTGGAAGCGGCGCCCCTGGAATTTTTCGGATCTCAACGCAACAAAAGGCTGACCATCGGCTACTACCGCTACCGGCTGGAGGATTTGGCAAAGGATCCGGAAAAATATTTTAATGAGCCGACCCAATTTGAAGGCAATATCAAAGCTCCCCCCGATGAGCATGAAAAACAGCCCTGACCCCCTCCGGGACTGTGTCATCAAAAATCAGCTAACCAGCTGGAACCACAAAAGTTCTTGCATTTTCGACCATTTACAAGGTAAAATAATAGCATGCAACCGGTGCTAATTTTACGGGTACCGTTATCTTATCCAGGAGGATTATTATGAATCGAATTTTCTTGTCATCTGGTGTTTGGATGGTCATCGCCATGCTGTTCCTCTTCAACCCACTGGCAGCAAATGCCCAGCAGGCCGGTGCCGCCAGTGTTGAATCAGCATCCATATGCACGGATGTCGCTGATCGTGAAGCCGTCAATGCCGGCACCAGTTTTGCGGTTTCGATCGGACGACTCTATTGTTTCAGCAAAATTGCCGACATCAAGGAGTCCTCGGAAATTGTTCATGTCTGGTATTTCGGTGATACGGAACGTGCCCGCGTCCCGCTGGGTGTCAATCCGCCGTCCTGGCGCACGTACAGTTCAAAAATCATTCAGCCCCACGAAATTGGTTCATGGCGGGTGGACATTCTCGATGGGTCCGCCAATCTCCTACATACGCTCGAGTTCGAGACCACCCCGTAACAGGGACATCCCCCTGAAGAATCCAGAACTCTCGTCTGAGGTCTGCGTTTCCAACCGGTAACAGAAACGGGATCGGCCGGAGAAGCCGCCTGCCGGCACCAGCCGCAGGCGGTCTCCCGCTCTGATTCGCATTGATGTCCCCTCGCCGCTTTACCTCAGAACGTTTGTCGGTATAATGTTCCGATAGCGGCAGACTGCCGGCTACCCTCAGGTTTACAATTCTTCGCCGCTGTTTCCTGTCCATATTGCAGACACAACAAACCCCTTGCCAAACTGTGGGCTTGCACGGTATGACATAGCCTAAGGTTTGGTGTATCAACACCGATATACGATCCATGATCCAGACACCCCGACAAGCGGCTGCGGCCGGTGAACTAGGGATCACTTCTGCAGCTTTGCCGCTTTTCAAAATATGTTCCGCAATCCAAAAAATGAATCCGGGGGGGTGTCACGAAAGGCGCTCGTGGGGCACAAGGGTTATTCAACGCCCCTTCAACAACGGCTGGCTTGATGGAGGTCTGTATGCCAATTGCCAATATGTTGAGCATAACACCGAACACATTTTTATCCATGGTAATATGGATTGTTCTGCTGCTGGCGGCGCTTTATTTTGCCCGCAAACCCTTTCATCGCGTGGTGAGGTCTCTGACCCGCATTATCCACAACGCCATGCGGCTCACCGCGGCGTCTGTGCTGTCAGCCGAGAAAAGCCTCGTCCGGCGCAACCGTGAAGTATTGATGGCGGCCGGATTGGAGAAAGCGGAACGAATGGTGGAAAGGGAATTTGATCGGATCAACGCCGCTGTCGTCCGGGATATGGACAGCTATCCGAATCTCCAGCGGAAACTGCTTGAACTGACCACCCGTCTGGACGAAGATTATCGCCGGAGTGCGGACGTCATCCCGGATCTACCCAACTGGATACCGATCATCGAATCGATTGCCAACATCAAACACAGCAGCGATTCCATGGTTGCCAAAGTCCTCGGTGAAATCAACCGCACATTGAATGAACAGCACAAAGCCGCCATAGAAAATTTCCGCAATTCCAACGCCGCGCGGCATGCCATTTTGAACAAAATGCTGCCGGCCTGGCGCAAAGTGCAAAAAACCCTCAACGATTTCGGCCAGGCCATCAGCAATTTAATCCATCGGGCTAAAAGGCTTGACCGCTATATGGATGAATACGAGCAAATCCGCAGGCAAACCGATTCGGCCGCCCGCAAGCTCTCGTCCTCCTCCCTCACCCGCTTTTTTATATCGAGCCTTGTGCTGATGATCGTTTCTGCCGGTGTGCTGATCAATTTCGAACTGGTAGCACTGCCCCTGTCACTGCTGGTGGGCGATGCCAGCTTTATCGGGCCCTACAAAACGGCGAATTTTGCCGGCCTGGTCGTCATTCTGATCCAATTGACCATGGGGGTGTTCCTGATGGACGCATTGCACCTGACCCGCATCTTTCCGGTCATCGGCAGCATGGACGATCGGCTGCGGGTGCGGTTGATTTGGATTGCCTTGCTGCTGCTGATTGCTATGGCTGGAGTTGAGTCCTCGCTGGTATATACGCGCGATCGAATGGCCCTGCAAGGGGGATTCCTGCGATCAACATTGGCCGGCACAGAATCGGTGGGGACGGCTGCCAGTACGATACCGATGGCGGCTCAGCTGACCTTGGGCTTCATCATGCCCTTTGTGCTGGCCTTTACGGCCATACCGCTGGAAGCTTTTATTCTATCTTCCCGCACGGTGCTGGGGATTGTCGCTGCCGGAACAATGAGGTTGTCGGCCTTTTTTCTGCGTCTGGTCGGCAATCTGGCCTACTATTGCGGCAGGCTGGTGATCAATTTTTATGATCTGGCGATCTTTCCAGCCATCTGGCTGGAAGATGTGATCTCGGACTCCAAAAGCGGAATTCCGACACCGGCGGAACAACGGCCGTTGGATGGCGGGAGTAAAACTGAAGATACCGTTGACAATTTTATCGAAAAGATTGAATACAAAGACTCTCAGGGACCCAGAAAACCACCGCCCCTGAGCTGACCCATTGTTCAATATTGGCACCACCGCTGGCCGCCGGTGTCCAGTCTGATCGGAAAAGAATCTCAAGTCACTTTATTTCTCACAGAGTCCGCAGAGTTCTCAGAGAAAAAAAGCTCTGTGCCCTCAGCGGGCTCTGCGAGATAATTAATTGAAGATTCATAAAAGCAGCATCAGGCCGGCCAAATTATAAAACAGACTCGCCGGGATCCCGGCGAGGGCGTCCAGACCAAGGTGTATAACCTAGAAAAACCGGCCCGGAATTTTCCCACCAGGTGGAGGTGAAGTGATTGCGTACCAGTGACCCTGTTGACACGCCCCCGCGGATATCCCCTTTTTCGATTCGAAATGTCCGTTTGTTCATTGCCTTTCGGGTATTTTTTAATTCCCGTTTTTACTATCCCGTCTTCACCATCCTCTTCTTGGATTTCGGATTGACCCTCAATCAGTTTGCGCTGTTAAATGCCGCCTGGGCGGCCGCTATCGTGCTGCTGGAAATCCCTTCAGGTGCATTGGCCGACACCATTGGTCGACGTAAACTTCTGATCGCGACCGGGGTCCTGATGGTTATCGAAATGGCGCTTTTGTGTTTTGTGCCCCTGGGTAATGCCAGTCTGCTTTTTGCCGTATTTATCCTGAACCGCATTCTGAGCGGAGCCGCCGAGGCGGCCGCCAGCGGCGCTGATGAGGCGATCGCCTATGACAGTCTGAAGAAGCTGGGCGATGACCGCGACTGGCCCCGGGTTCTCGAAAAACAAATGCGGATGCAATCGATTGCCTACATCGGGGCCATGAGTCTGGGGGCAGCGGTCTATGATCCGTCCCTGATGCAGCGCGTCATGAACCTGCTGGGGCTGGACGTAACGCTGACTCAGGACATCACCCTGCGGTTTCCGCTCTATCTGACCTTTGTCATGGCAGTCATGACCCTGGTGACCACCTTGCGAATGCAGGAGGTCACATCTTCAACCGCATCCGATGGCCGGCCGGAAGAAGCCGGCGCAGACTCGGTATGGCAGGCCTTTCGATTGACACTGCAGGCCGGTGGATGGATACTGAAAACGCCTTTCGCCCTGGTCATCATTCTGGCGGGTCTGATGTTCGACAACTGCATTCGAATGGCCGTCACCCTGGGCAGCCAGTATTACCGGCTGATCAGCCTGCCGGAGGCGTCTTTCGGATTGATCGGATCCGCAATGGCGATGCTGGGACTGATCATTCCGCGGCTGGCTCATAAAATGGTGACCCGGCACACGCCGGCTTATAATCTGGGCGTTATGACTGCGATCTGCATGCTCGGTTTGATCGGCATGACGTTCTTTTTCCCCATCGTCGGACTGATACCGGTGGCACTGCTCGTCGCCGTCATGTATCTGGGACGGTTTTTTCAGAGTCATTATCTGAACCGGATCACCGCTTCGCACCAGCGTGCAACGGTGTTGAGCTTCAAGGGCTTGTCATTCAATCTGGCTTATGGCGTCATCGGTGTCCTCTACGCCCTTTTACTGGCAATTTTGCGACCGCAAATTGCCGCCGCCCAACCACACCTGGATCGCATCGCCCTGGAAAACATCGTCTTTATCAAATCCATCAGCTGGTTTCCGTGGTACTTCTTGGTGACACTGGCCGTGCTGCTGATAATCGCCCGCAGGCAGCTTAAGAATACCGCGGTACACAAAACGGTGGGTTAATCAAATTCCGCCAGCCGGCAGGCCGTTTTTGGCAACATTACGGAATCCTGAAACTCCATGCCATAATTTAGAGTTGCCTTTCTGAAAAAATAGGATTATCAGAAATGAAAGCGGCAGGCATGTGTCGTCGTCGCGTTTTTCAGGCTGGTAATTGCTAACCTGATCGACGATAACGGATAAGACAAACGAAAGGCGGGATACAATGGCAAGCTCCCCCAAAGATGCCGGCGAAGATTTTGTCATCGGCCGGGCCTACAGCACCGAGCGGGATGAAGATTTGAACCGGGAGGCGTATTACCAAAGGCAGACCGGCAGGTTGGCGAATACCTCGAACCTTCCTTATATCCTGGGCGGCCTCGGTCTGGCTATGGTCGTAATTCTTGCCATCATTTTTCTTCCCGGCTCCTCGGACGATGTCGACCGGCAGCAACTGCAGATGCTGGAAGACAGAATCCAGGAACTGGAGGACCAGCTGGCAGGCACTGATCTGGCTGATCAGACCTTGGCCCGGATCGATAACAACGAAAAAGAAATCCATCTGATCATGGAGCGCCTCGATCGCTTCGAGGGTACCGTTACGACCCAAATCGATCAAATTATAAAGGAGCTGGGCAGGCTGCACCAGAAAACAGGTTCGGCATCGGCACCCGAAGCAAGACTCCCGCCTCCGGATACTAAAACAACGCCGCCAACAAAGCCGAAGGTCCACACGGTGAGCCAAGGCGAGACCCTGTATGCCATCAGTCGCCGTTACGGTCTGACCGTGGAACAGCTGCGAGCCTACAACGACATCGGTAAAGATGGCACCATTTATCCCGGCCAAAAGCTTAATTTGAGCGGACCCTAAAAGGCCAAAATCGCTGAATGACCGATGATGTTCTAGAAGGAATCGGATTTCACCCGATCATAAAACACTGGTTTCACAGCCAGTTTGAAAATCCGAGCCCGCCTCAGACCACCGGCTGGCCCTCGATCGCAGCCGGGAACCACACCCTTATTCTGGCGCCGACGGGTTCGGGCAAAACCCTGGCAGCGTTCTTGTGGAGTATCGATCGATTACTGCGCCGATTTCTGAAAACGGATGCCGGCCAATTTGGGGACTATCCTGACGGTGTTCATACCCTTTATATATCCCCCCTCAAAGCGTTAAACAATGATATCCACCGCAACTTAAAAAAGCCCCTCAAGCAGATCGGCGACCTGGCGCGGAGTCAAAATCTGGAGACAGCTCCCATCCGCATTGCCGTCCGCACCGGTGATACGCCGCCCCATGTGCGCCGCTCGATGATGCGAAAGCCGCCTCATATCTTAATTACGACTCCCGAATCATTCTATCTGATGCTGACTACCGAACGCGGCCGCGAGATGTTCCGCTCCTTGGAATATGTTATCGTGGATGAAATTCATGCCGTCAGCGGCAACAAACGCGGAGTTCATCTCAGCCTTTCGCTGGAGCGCCTGATGACCCTGTGTCGCCGGGAGCCGATCCGAATCGGGCTTTCGGCCACCCAAAAGCCCCTGAACCGCATCGCCGCTTTTCTCGGCGGACAGTCCGGTGGAGGCGGTAATCAGAAGGCTGTACCCCGGCCGGTCAACATCTGCGACTGCGGCCAGCGCAAACAGCTCGACCTGAGAGTCGTAACACCCGTTGAAACCTTTGGCGATCTGCCGGAATCCAGCGTGTGGCAGCCGGTTTACCGCCAACTTTACCAACTGATACGAAACCATGAAACCACCCTCGTATTTGCCGGCATGCGGGCTCAGACTGAAAAAATCGCCCGGGCCTTGAATCAGCTGCACCGGGAAATTACCGGAGAGCAGGAGGCGGTTTTTGCCCTGGCCCACCATGGAAGCATCTCCCGTCAGGAACGGTACAAGATCGAGGCCCATCTAAAAGCGGGCAAAATTCCGGCGGTGATCGCCACTGCCTCCCTCGAGCTCGGCATCGATATCGGCAGCATCGATCTGGTGGTAAATCTGGAGGCGCCTCAGAGCGTATCCGGTGCCCTGCAAAGGACCGGCCGCAGCGGGCATTTGCTTTCGGCGACCAGCAAAGGGCGCATCGTCGTGATGTATCCCTCGGACCTGGACGATGCGGTCGCCATCGCCGGCTGCATGGCTGCAGCCGATATCGAGGAAACCAGGATACCGCAAAATGCCCTGGATATTCTGGCGCAGCAGATTGTCGCCGAAGTCGCCGTTCAGCCCCGGGACTATGAGGATCTATTCCAGCTGGTCAAAAGAAGCTACTGCTACCGCAAGTTATCGCGACCGGCCTTTGACCACGTCGTGGCGATGCTTGCCGGCAAATTTTCCGGCATCCCCCTGCAGGCCTTAAACGCCCGGCTGAACTGGGACCGGGTCAACAATCGCTTGATCCCGCGTCGAGGCAGCCGGCTGGCAGCGGTGATGAACGGCGGTACGATTCCGGACAGGGGCTATTTCGGTGTCTACCTGGAAAACACCAATGTCAAGTTGGGCGAGGTGGAGGAAGAATTCACCTTCGAATCCCGCGTGGGAGAGGTCTTTTTTCTGGGAAACAGCGAGTGGCTGATAAAAAAGATCCTGCAGGACCGCATCATCGTGCAGTCAGTCGCAGCGCTCAACCCGCGGGCACCCTTTTGGAAAGGGGGCCGGCGGCAGCGGGATTATTCAACCAGCATCAAGATCGGCAGATTTCGCCGTGAGCTCATCGACAGAATTGACAGCGGCCGCGCAGAAAATTGGCTGCGGCGCAGGGGCCTGTGCGATGAAAACACGATTCACAATCTGATCGACTATTTCGTGCGTCAGCGGCAAAAGGGCTGGCAGATTGCCACCGATACCCGGGTTGTCGCAGAACTGACCTCCGACAGCGGCGGCCAGCCCGTGCTGATCGTGCACGCGCCCTTTGGTGCCCGGGTAAACGGTGCCTGGGCCATTGCCATGTCGTCATTTTTCGATCAGAAGTACAACACCCAGATTCAGTACTCTTTCGATGATGACGGCCTTTTAATTCGTCTACCGGATCTGACCGAACCACCGCCTGTGGAAGAAATCTTCCAGTTGTCGCCCGGCGCGGTGGAAGACCACCTGGTCAAGGCCCTGCCCTTCGCGCCGGTCTTTTTGGTTCATTTTCGCTACAACGCCGCCCGGTCCCTGATGCTGCCGCGTTCGCGACCCGGCAAACGAATCCCGTTGTGGCTGCAGCGACTGCGGGCGGCCGACCTGCTGCAGGCGGTCACCGACCAATCAGAGTTTCCTGTGGTCATAGAGACTTACCGTGAATGCCTCCAGGACATATTCAATCTCAGGGCCCTCAAAAAAATTATCTCCCAAATAAACCGGGGGCGCATTCGACTGGACCTGGTGCCGACGGCGGTCCCATCGCCCATGGCCGTCGGGATTCTGTATAAATTTGTTTCCGTTCATCTTTACGAAGAAGATTTAACCCGCCGCCCCAGCGACGGCCCGGGAATCAGCAGCGAGGTCTTAAACGACCTGCTGGCACGCGATCAGGTCCCGGCTGTTATCACTGCCGATCTCGTGACCCGGGCCGAAAGCCGCTGGCAGCATACGGATCCGGATTTCAGGGCCGCCGACAGAGAGGACCTGTACAGTATTATCGAAAAACTCGAACCTATCGAGGAGCCGGATCTGTTAAGCCGCTGCAAGGATGATCCCGGGCCGTGGCTCGAGGCGCTAAAAGCTGAGCGACGGATTTCGTCAAGCCGCCAACTTGTTGCAGGCAAAATCCTGCGGGTATGGCACACCCTGAAAGCAGAAAAAGCAGGCGGTCCCGAAGGCCCGGGGGAGGACGCTCTGAATCGGGTTCAGCGCTACCTGCAGACACGCGGCCCGGTCACCCGGGATGAAATCAAAAAGCGTTTATCCCTGGCGCCAAGACTAATTTCAGATGCCCTGAAGCGCCTGCATCGGGACGGGTTGCTGGTCCGCGGCCGTTTGGTTGCAGGCCTTGGCGAAGAGCAGTGGTGCGACCGTGAAAATTTCGCTCAGTTGTATCGGCAGGCGATCGCCCGGCGGCGCATTGTAAAATCCCCTGCCGACAGGACTGTCTTCAACCGTTTTCTGCTCCGGTGGCATGGTCTTTCCCAACCGGGACAGTCCTTGATGGATGTCATCGGGCGGTATCGAGGCTGTCGATTCCCCCCGCATTTCTTTGAACGCGAAATCCTGAACACCCGCTACCGAAATACGAATTTCTCTGCTTTCAGGGATTGCCTGGCCGAGCTGGACAGCCGCATCGCTAAGGGCGACGTCATCGTCGGCAGCGGTCGCAGCGGCGACGGAGGCAGACGATACCTCAGATTCGCACTCAGGGGCGAAGGCCGCCTGTTCGACCATGTGGACAGCGCTGCGGATCCGACCGACCGTTTGAGCCCGGATGGCCAGAGCATATACAGCTTCCTGGAGCAAAACGGCGCCAGCTATGGCAGAGACCTGGAGCCAGGCACCGGCATCGGCTATGGGCGGATGCATCGAGCGCTCCGGCAGTTGGCGGAGCTGGGTCTGGTTGGCTGTGAAAACTATCCCGCCTTCCTGTCGGCTTTCCTTTCACCTTCAAATCGGGACACGGCTTCCCCGGGCCAAAATCGATCTGTTGACCTGGTGGCGCGCTGGACGCCCGCAACCCGCCGTCGAACGACCCTGAAATCGAGGCGATCGGGCCGCGCCATCCGGATACCGCAGCCCAAGGGTCGGTCCCGATCTGAAATCCGGAGCATGATCGGCACCAGAAACCGCGTCAATGACGGTCGCTGGTTTTTAGCCAATTCGTTTGCAGTGATGGGAAAACCACTGGATGAAAAGGAACTCACCGAGCGTCAAGCCCGCTTGCTGCTCCAGCGCTACGGCATTCTGGTCAAGGAATGGTATCGCCGCGAGCATGGGCTGCTGCCCTGGCATCGCCTTTTCCAGGTGCTGAAACGCATGGAGTGGCGCGGAGAAATCCGTCGCGGCTATTTCGTGTCCGAGTTATCCGGAGTTCAATTCGCCCTGCCTGAAGCGTTGGAACTGCTGGAAAAAATATACGGCAGACCGGCTTCAGAAGACGCCGCACCGGTGTGGATGAGCAGTTTGGATCCGGCCCTGCCCTATGGCGGTGCCATAGAATGGGGACTGACAGCGCCCGGCGGTAATCCGTTGAGGATCGTACGCGCGGCTTCAAACCATCTGGCCCTGGCAGGCGGGAAGATAATTTTGGCCGGTGAAAATTATTTCCAGCGGCTGTTTGTCTTGGCAGACCTGCCCCCAGACATGTGGCAGGCTGCAATCAAGCACCTGACGAGCTATCTGAAAATGCCCTATCCCCTCAAATGGGGCAACCGCATTGATATTCAACAAATCAACGCTCTGCCGGCCGCCCGGTGTCCGTATGCCGACCATCTGGTCGCAGCCGGTTTTGAAAAAGACGGCGACAACCTGGTCTTGTGGGCGGAGATCTGACGACAGAGGAGCCCGCTTCGTCACGCCAATGCGTGACTTCGCAAGCCAAGCGGAGAACAGATTTCAGACGACAGAAAACGAATGGCCAAGGCCAAAACCCGAAGATAGAAGAAACAACGGGGATGGTTTTCACATAGTTGCTGTCGTTCGCTTATTGAGGGGTCGGGGAGTTTTTCCCCCTGATTGTCGGAGCTGTCATTTAATCGCCGGCGCCATCTGACGCCGTGTCCGTCCGGGGTATGCGCTCGCCCCTCATTTATCTATGCCCTAATCCCATTAACCATCGATCAAATAACGCGTCCTATTCCTACCTGATTCTTTCAACTAATATGTAAAGGTTTTTCCGTAAACGCCGATACTTTATTTAGGCATTTTGCCGACCGGAGCATCATTTGCAGACGCATATCACTAATATAGCCGTATCAACGGAACTGGCTGATACAGGACCGGACAAACCAGGCCCTGCCGGCGATGGAAGACCGACCGTGAGCCTTGAACGATATTTTGCACCGGTGCTGGCGCCGCTGCTGTCCAAGCGCTCGTTGACCGCCATGTTTTTGGGTGTCGGTCTCACCCAATTGATTCTGGCCGCCACCGGATTGAATGGCTGGCAATGTCCGCTCCAGCGCGCATTGGATCTAGCCTGCCCCGGCTGTGGCTTGACCAGGGCCGTAATTCTCCTGGCCAGGGGACGATGGGCCGCCGCGGTTGAAATGCATGCCTTTGCACCGCTTTTTTTGGTGGTGCTGGCCTCGATGGCAGCCGCCATTTCACTGCCGGCTGTTTATCGCGAAAGGTTCACGGCAGCCGTGGCGGTGCTGGAACGCAAAACGGGTATCACAGCGATCGTCGTAACGGCCATGCTGATTTACTGGCTGCAGCGCGTTTTTGGATGATAAGGGAGATAGATTCACGACGATCGATGAATAATTTCCCAAATATGATAAAACAAGGGGACAGATCATGAATATGCCAATCTTTTGGGCGGGGATCTATGCCATCGCAAATCTTATAGGCCTTGTTGTGTTTATTATCGTTCTGATCAAGTTGTTTAAAAACGAAGGGGCGCTGAAAGGTGTCTTCGGATTTTTCTGCGGGATTTACACCTTCATCTGGGGCTGGATGAAGCACAAACAACTGGCCTTGACCAAACTCATGACGGTGTGGAGCCTATCGATCTTGGTGCCGATGATTCTAATGCCGGTGGTTGGGGTCGGCAGCGTGCTTGAACTTCAGAAGCAGGTGGAAGGTTATGGCGACGACGGGAACAACACACTGTCAAAACCGGATTCAGGCAGCGGCATCAAAAAAAGGTTGCCCGTCAAAAAAGCCAAATTAAACCGGGCCAAAAAGCCATCTAACGCCAAACGAATTTCCGAATCTGTCGATGAGGATGTGGACTGGAGTCAGAAGGCCATGGCTTTGTGGGATAAGGGCAAATTCAAAGATCCCAAAAAGGCGGTGGACTACTGGGGCCGTGCCATCCGCGCCGAGCAGCATACCGCAGAATCCTACAATAACCGCGGGCTGGCCTACTATGAGCTAAAGCAGTACGACAAAGCCATCAAGGATTTCAACAAAGCCATCAAGCTGGATCCCGATCATGTGGTCGCTTACAACAATCGCGGTAACGCCCGTTATGCGCGCAATGAATATCGGCAGGCACTGGCCGATTTCAACCAGAGTTTGAAGCGCAAGCCGGACTATGCCAAGGCCCAATTGAACCGGGGCCTGGTTTATTATCAGATGGACAAGAACGGCCAGGCCTGTCGTGATTTTGAAACGGCCTGTGATCATGGTGACTGCGCAGGCACCAAGTGGGCGGTAAAGAACGGGATATGTAAATAGGAATACAAAGACAAAGATTAGGGGAAAGGTGGAAATTTTCCCGGGAAAGCGGCCTGCAGGCTCGATTTTCAATGACCGGCAGGCCGTATTTTTTTGGCCGGCTAGGGATCGAAACGCGGGATGCAGGTAACCCCCCACAACGCCCAATCCGGATGGGGTCTCGCAACCGTTTGGCAGATAACCGCTTCGATCCTGTCTCTCCGGGCGGTGTCTAATTTAAGACGATCCAACTTCCTGTTTACCCCGGCCCAGAAGAGCCCTTGATGGAATTCCCTCATATTGCTGACTTTTGAGATCAGAAATTTTTCATCGATGCCGCCGAGATGTGCAACCAATTTTCGCTTCACGGACCCATTGTCCGCATAGGAATCTACGAGCAAGGCTTCCAGGATAATGCTATTTCGGTGAAGCCCATTTTGCGGGCGGCGTTTTTTCCAGCTTATGTGCATGACCATGACCTACCCCGTTGTAGTCAACGAGGCATCGCTCGGGTTGTTTATGAGCGTCCCTGGGGTCCGGAAATCAAACCTTTATCCGCCGGCAAATTAAAATACCAGGTAACGATGGCTGGTTTTGATAATTTCCGCATTCTTGGCCTGGGTCGCAAAATCCTTGAATCCAAAACCGGGCACGTCCCCCTTCAGGCCCAGGGATCGAAAACTCACGTCGCACAGCGACATCTTGGCTTTACCGACAAGCCGGCTGAAATCCGGCGACTGCGTCAGCAGCACCCCTTCGCCGGTAAAAAATATTTCTACATCTTTACCCTTCACAAGGGCCGCTTCCGTCAGATTGATTACATGTTCCAAGTGTTGATCCGAGCTTACCAGTATGCCTAGCTTTTCGGCCATAATGCGTCTCCCCCGGTTGAATGACCGATCGTCATTCATAGATTATTATCACCACCAGCAGACCACTTTATCATGTGAAAAAATGTCATCCACCAGACGGAACCAGTCGACATCACCATGGTGCAGTTGAACGGTTTTGGATTGATCCCCGTTAGTGGTTGCGGCCAGAATCTTTTTTACCGTGTCGTCCGGCTCCGTTCGTAAAATATGAAGTATTTTCATAGCTCGCCTCCTTTAAAACGGAATAACGAGGTCTGCCTCTCGGAGCATCTCCCCGATCTGTTCAACGGTTGCATATTTAAAACCGTATTTTTCTACATTGGCCTGGTTATTGGAAAACCGCTCGCCTTCCATCTCATCGAGAAATCCCATGTTATCCTCATACGCCTCATCCATATTGGCGATTTCGTTATCGAGGACAAACATTTGCACCTCTGTGTTGTAAAGCAGCATGCCCAGGCTGGAACGCAACCCCTCATACTGCTGCTCCGGTTTTCTTATCAGAACAGCAACCTTGCTCATGAAATTCATCCCCCGCAACATGGTTGTCAAAAAATGTTCGTTGTGCGAAGTTATTTTTCGAGCGCTGATGTCGCTCTCGAGTTCAGAAAAGGTTCGGTGTTTCGTGTGAATGCAGCAGATAGTCTGCCGTTGGAAACAGAATGATGGTTACATGTTAGGTCGGGGCCGGAATCAGTATGCCACATTGTGTCACATGAAAACAAAATGTCACATTGCGGCAGCGCATGTCAACAAAAAAGGTAAATACTACCTGGGATTTTCCGCGGCCTCATCGCACCAGGGCGTCGGCAACCATGGAACTCAAGAACTCCACCCTCACGCCCATATGGTAATGATCGTTTAAGTTGCCCAACTGGGTGTGACAGTTCTCGCAGGCGGTTGCCAGAACAGCGGCACCGCTGTCTTGGACCTGCTCCACTTTGATCCTGGACGATTTCATTCGAAAATCCAGGGTTTCCTCGCCCAGGGCCACCAGTCCGCCGCCGCCGCAGCAGCACCAGTTGTATTTGGGTTCTGCCGTCATTTCACGAAAATCATCGCTCAGATGCTGCAGAATATAGCGCGGTTCTTCGATTACACCTGCGTTTCGGGCGATCTGGCAGGGATCATGGTAGGTGTGACGGGACCATCGAGCCTGTTTCTGTCGAGACGGATGCGGCCTTCGCGCAGGTAACGTGCATGCACCTCGGTAATGGAGACCACTTTGAACGGCTGCCGGCCGGTAAGCTGTTTCATAACCCGGTAGGCTGTTCCGCATTCGCAAATACAAACCTCCTTTACCTTCAAACGTCTGGCCTCATTGACGATGCGGTCCAGAATCAGTTTGGTTTTGGTGGGATCGCCGACAAAAGCCCCGAAATTGACCGCTTCAAAGAAACTCAGGGTCCAGTTTTCGCCGGCGGCGTTGAAAACAGCGGCCGCCGGAATGATGGAGTGCGCGCCGGCCAGAGCCACATAAAGCAGATCGGCGCCTTCTTGATCCACCGGAATGGCCTTTTCCCCGGCTTCCAGTTGCCACTTGGCGACGACTTCGGCCTCGAGCCTTTTAATGCCCTCCAGGAAACCTTCCTTGAAGAGCTCCAGGGATTTGCCCTTCTCGATCGAAGTGTCGGCCAGCATCGACAGGATTTCCGGCTCGGCGCTGGCGCCGATCAACAACAGTTTGGCGATCGACATGATCATCTGGGTGTCGATGCCGAAGGGGCAGTACACCATGCAGCGCCGGCAGCCCGTGCAGGAATAAGCCGCATCAAACAGCTCGTCGATTGCCATTGCGGTCAAATCCCGCGATTCTCCGACCGACGGCCAGAATTTGCCTCTGGTCTTGAAGTATTTTTTGTAGAGCCGGCGTACAATCTCAGCCCGGTAGGCGGCAATGTACCTAACCTGTCCCATGGAGGCGTAGACATGGCAGGCTTCGGTGCAAACCCCGCAGCGGGTGCAGGTTTCCAGGTAAAACCGCATGGCCTGATTCAGCTTGCTCTGAAACAGATTGAGCAGATCGTCACGTGTTTTCGGGTCCATCAAACCGATCCTTCGTTGGTTGATATTTGGGGGCAATGTGAAAGCCGGGATTTTCTCCACTTTGGATTGTACATCGCCGGCTTTCAGGTATCAGAATACAGAAGACAGATGACAGATGACGGAAGACGGATGACAGATGACAGAAGACAGATGACAGACGACAGATGACAGAAAGCAGAATTCGGTTAAGAATTTATGTGGTCCAATTACGTCCATATCTCCCATCAACCAACATCCGTCTTCTGTCTTCTGTCATCTGTCGTCTGTATTCTGACACCTATTTCTAGCCTAGCCGCGCCGGAGCTTATTGACCGGCAGCGCCAAAAACGAATGCATGCTCTGGCTGAACGGAAAAACCAGTAAAAACAGGTTGGCGAAAAAAACGTGCAGCACCAGCATGAAAGAATGGCCGGAGTCGGTCACCGCTTCGGGCAAATACGGGTCCAGATAAAGCAACCCCAGCAAATAATCCCGATAGTCATCGACCGTCAGCTCCTCGTAGCCATACCAGCGCCTGGCCCAGTCCATCTCGCTGCCGAAGATGACGATCAGAAACAACAAGATCAGCAGATAGTAGTCCTCCGGGACCGACAGTTCCCGGACGGGTGATGAGAATCGGCGAAACAAAAAATAAAGCAGTGCGATGGCCAGCAGGAGTCCGAGGAAGCCTTGGCCCAGAAAGATTTCGTGGGGGATGATCTGCAAAATTCTAAAATCTGCAAACAGTTCGAGGTGCCCGATGATAAGAAGACCAAGCCCGATGTGAAAGAGCATTAAAAATACCCACAGCACCGGCCGATGCCGCCGGACGGTGGGAAACAAAAACGTGTCGTGCAGGGCCCACAGCCACTTCGGTTTTTTATCGGGATACACCTGCAGGGTCGCGGGGTGCCTGGGTTCACGCAACATTTTTATCAACCGTATCGCGGTGCCGGCAAAAAAAACCGCAAATGAAATATAGACCATCGGCACCAGTATAAAGTAGATCACCGTGTCCACGATCACCTCCTGTCAGATTCGCATAAGGCAGAGCGCAGAGCGCATGGCGCAAAGAGCAGAGGGCATGGGGCATGGAGCAAAAAGTAAAGCGCATCGGCTTTCTCGCAGGGGACAAGCACCTGTCAAAAAACGTCTAGCGCAAGCTTCGGTAACTGAGTAGATGCAATCAATTTTTTGCCCGGATCCGTTTGCCAGCGCCATACGCTCATCGCCGATCTCTATGCTCTAGACCCTCTGCACTATGCGCTCTGCTCTCTGCTCTCTGCACCATGCCCCATGCGCCATGCGCTCTGCCCCATGCCCCCTGCGCCATGCGTGCTAGGCCAGGCGTTTGATGTAAAACTTGATCAGCTTGTCTTCCTGTTCGGTTTTCACGATTTCGTTCCCACTGGTTTTGGCCCAGGCGGGAAAGTCGGTCAGCGAGCCCGGATCGGTGGTATGGGCTTCGATCACCTCGCCGACCCCGACTTCTTTAATTCCCTTGCTGACTTTTACCACCGGCATGGGACATGCCAGGCCTTTTAAATCCAATACTTTCGATACTTGAACGTCGTCACTCATGGTAATCCTCCTGTTGATTGGTTCAATGTTCAGGGTTCAGGGTTCAAGGGTAGGGGCAGCTCTGAGCATTATCCCACTCGTCCTGTCCCCGGTATGTCGCATGGTTGTTGTAAACACGCAGGACTGCCGCCAAACCACCCTGAACGGTGAACCCGGAACCTTGGAACGGTCTTATTCATACAAACAACTGTACCTTGCTGTTGGCGGCTTCCTGCAGAAAGGTCGCCACACCGGCAAATCCAAGATCCTTATAATCAATGAATTCCTCGCGTTTGAAGCCCATCAGGTCCATGGACATCTCACAAACGTAGATTCGCACGCCAAGCTCTTCGGCCAGGACAATCATTTCTTCCAGAGACGCCACGTTTTTCTTTTTCATCAAAGATTTCATCATGGCGGTCCCCATGCCCCCCATATTCATGTTGGACAGCTTCACATCGCCCGTGCCGGTGGGCAGCATGGCACCGAACATCTTTCCCATGACGTCCTTGCCGCCGGCCCTTTTTTGCTTGTCTCTCAAGACTGGCGTACCCCAGAAGGTGAAAAACATCACCACTTCCATACCCATGGCAACAGCACCGGTGGCGATGACGAATGCCGCCAGAGCTTTGTCAAGATCGCCGCTGAATACTACCATCGACAGTTTGTTGTCGACCGCCTTTTTACTCAAAGCGTCTACCTGAGATTTCAGTTCTTCGAGCTGGGTCTCAAAATTTTGCATATCCATAGCCGCCTCCTTTGTTTTTGGTGTTAACCTTTATTTTATAATTTTATTGGTTTGTTACATGGTCTACTATCTATAATTAGTTTATAATATGAACTATTATGCTCAAATATTGCTGCAACTCCCCGGTCAAAGCGGCATCCACCAATCCCGGTCTGGTTAAAGCCGGCAGTCATGCCATCCGTTCTTTGACGGCCTCCATCGAGGCTTGGAGAATGTCCAGATTGGTAAGCATGGTCTGGCGCTGATCAGGGGCCATCCCGGCAAGGACCTCGCCATAGATGTCTCTTAAAAAACCATTGATTTCATTGATTTTATTCTGACCTTCGGCTGTCAGGCTAAGCAACTGGATTCTGGAGTCTTCAGGATCTTTAATGCGCTGGATCAGTTTTTTCTTTATCAAACCGTCAATAATTTTTGATACCCGGCTCTTGACCACATTCATGCGGTAGGCGATGCTTTTAGCAGTAAGGTAGCGTTCTTCCCCGAACAGTCCCAGACATCGAAATTCCGCATCCGGGAGTTGAAATCTTTCGCATTGATACTGCATGCGCTCTTGGCAGCATTGGAAAAGTTTCGCTATAAGATCCTGAAACTTATATAATTGATACTCAGAAACGTCGCCATTATGATTATTCCCTATATTGTTCATGCCATGAACTATATCACCAATAATTCGGGTGTCAAGTTTTTTTTGCGGCAAGGCTGAACTTGAGGGGACAGGGTTGAAAGATGAAGGATCTGCTAACGTCTCAGGTTTCAGGTTTCGGGTTTCGGGACCGGTCAAGAATATTTGTCGTTATATCAACCATCGGAAGTGTTGCCCTCATCCGGTGTGGTGGTCTTTTTAACAAAAATTTGGCTACGGCTGCCTCTTAACTGACACCTGAAACCCGACACCTGAAACCTTAACATATTCAGTTCGGCAGAACTTCCTGCTATCCATCCAGCGGCGGGAAAGTTATACACTTATAGGAAACTTCAATAGTAATTATCTCACGCCAAGGCGCAAAGACGCAAAGGAAATATCTAATATTATAAATTATCTTGGCGCCTTGGCGTCTTTGCGTGAAAGCATAAAGTTTTTTCCTCGATTAGACTGGAGGCTTGCGGCCAGCGGCGGTGCTAAGATCTAACTAATCTTCGATATCTCACCAAACGTCTTAATCTCCGACGGCAGGTCATCCACGTCGATGGTCAAATCGACTCTCAGGGCAAAGGCCCTCTCGATAACATTTTCCAACTGAATCACGTTGCCCGGCCAATCGTAGCGCAGTAACACGTCCATCGCATCGGCAGATACATTCAACACCTTATTGTCACTTTTGGTATTGTGTCGATCCAGGAAATGGTTGATCAGAAGGCATATGTCTTCCCGGCGTTCTCTGAGCGGAGGTATGTGTATCTTGACTTCGCTGATGGATCTCAAAAACTCACGGTCAACTTGTCCCCTTTGAACGGCGTCCTCCAGGTTCTTGTTCGTGGCGGCCAACAACCTGACTTCCGGCCGAGGGCGGCCGGCATCACTGTCCGAGGACAAATCTTCGTGCCGATAAGCCCGGTTGATTTCAATCTGATCGGCCGTTGTAATTTCGGTGATCTCATCAAAAAAAATAGTGCCGCCGGCGGCAGACTCAAAAAGCTTGCGGGCATGCGCATAGATCTGATCGTCTGCAATACCTTTGCCGAAGCTTTTGCAATTAACGGGAACAAAGGCATGCTGGCTGCGATCGCTGTTTCGATAGATTCCATGGGCTGTCAACTCCTTGCCGCTGCCGCTTTCTCCCTGAATCAGCACATTGGGGCTGCCGTTGCTCATGTGATCGATTTGTTCATATATTTCCTGCATTTTCAGGCTGATGCCAACCAGTTGGTCGTATTTATGCCTTTCTTTTATCCGCGTTCGCAGGACCACATTTTCCTGCTTAAGCTTTTTTTCCTCAAATAGTTTATTGATTAAAATTTGCAGCACATCCAGTTTGAACGGCTTCTGGATATAGTCGTAGCTTCCGGATTTCATGGCCTGGATGGCGGATTCCATGGACCCGTGCCCGGTGACAATAATCACCTCGGTCGCCGGGCGATACTCTTTAATCAGGGATAGCAGCTCGAGCCCGTCTATATCGGGCATCTTGAAGTCGGTAAAGACAACATCAAAATCTCGTTCTTTGATAAGCTCAAGCGCTTTAATGCCACTGTCGACAATACTGATTTTGTAATTGCAGGCGGTCAGATACTCTTCGACAATGTTCAAAATTGTCTGGTCATCGTCAACAAATAAGATTTCAAAGTCGTCCATCGGGCCCCTCCCCTACGCTCGCCTTTCAATCAACCTCTTCGGCAGAGTTTATTAGCGCTTTTTAGCTGTTGGATTCAGATTCTTTTTCCAGATTATATCTTTTTATTTTTTCAACCAAGGTGGTTCGCTTGATCTTGAGCAGCTGGGCGGCCTGGTTTTTAACCCAGTTGGTTTTATCCAGCGCACTGATAATCAAGGCTTTCTCAAACTCACTGACGGCCGTATTAAACGATATGCCCTCGCCGTTCAAAGCCTTGAGCTTCGCAGGCCTGCCGGCGGAAGCTTGAATCTTATCCGGCAAGTCCTCGGGCAGAATTTCCTCGCCTTCATGCAAAACCACCAGTCTTTCGATCAGGTTCTTCAATTCCCTCACGTTGCCCGGCCAGGAATAGTTAACCAGGATCTTCATGGCGCCGTCGGAAAATTTCGCCGGCCGTGAATCCTTGCCGGAGGCGAACTGTTCGTTGAAATGCGCAATCAGATAAGGTATGTCCGACTTTCGCTCCTTTAGGTTGGGCAGCATCACCGGGATGACATAAAGGTGGTAAAACAGATCTTCACGGAAATTGCCCTTTTGCACCTCTTCTTCCAAATCTCTGTGCGTGGCTGCAATAATTCTGGCGTCGGTTTTGATGGTTTCGTTGCCGCCGACCCGCTCGAACTCACCTTCCTCGAGAACGCGCAATACTTTCACCTGGAGATCGGCACTCATATCGCCGATTTCGTCCAAAAAAATGGTGCCGCCCTGGGCGATTTCAAATTTGCCCGCCTTATCGGCGGTGGCACCGGTGAACGCCCCGCGCCGGTAGCCGAAAAATTCGCTTTCCAGCAAACCTTCCGGTGTCGCACCGCAGTTAATCTGAACAAACGGCTGCTCGCTGCGGTCCGAGGCTTTGTGAATGGCTCTGGCAACCAGGCCTTTGCCGGTGCCCGTCTGCCCGTTTAACATGATGGTGGTATCGCTCTTGGCGACTTTCTCAACGATTCTGAATATCTTGCGCATAGCCGGGCCATGCCCGTTGATGTCTTTGAAAATGACCTGGGACTGAGCTTTGATCGGAATAATCTTATTATCAAGCTGCAGATTTGGATCCGTCATATGTGCGTACTCCGGATAAAATGTCTTCGTTTAACTTGGGCTCGTTTCGATATATTTCAGATTCTTTACAAATCCTCTAAAAATATGGAACAAGTCAATTTTCCATGGTACAAGAATTCTGTATTTATGGGCCTGGTTCACAGAGGCGGAAAATCAAGGCCAGCATACTAAACATTCACAATTTTTCAATACTTTAAGCAAAAACGGTTCATTTTTTACTCGATTTGAAAAAAACATTGAAAATAGCCGTGCGGGAGCTGGTGGCCCATGTGCTGCGAGCGGGGGATTTGGCGGTTGAATTCTTATCCGCCACCCGCCCGGCCGAAGCCATTCGGATCCATCAGCAAATTCAGCAATCGCGCCCTGAAAATTATAGCGCCGAAGTCAGCGTCACACATCAAATCGAAACGGAATTGTTCAATTTGACCATCGGGGGCAGGGTTGACGGAATCTATCACGAGTCCGACGGACGCGTATTGATAGAAGAGTTAAAAACCACAACCCGCAATCTGGATTATTTCGAGGGCCATGAGAATCCCATTCATTGGGGCCAGGTGAAAACCTATGCCTATATCTATGCCCTCGATCAGAATCTGGATGAGCTGACTGCGCAGTTAACCTATTTTCAGATGGATAGCGGCGAAATTCGCATATTCCCCAAACAGTTTAACCGTGCGAAACTCGAATCCTTCTTCCAGGACCTGGTGGCCGGCTACCTGCACTGGGCAGAGGCAATCGTCAATTGGGAGCTTGGGCGGGATGAATCTATTCGCCGGCTGACATTTCCCTTCGAAAATTATCGCCCGGGTCAACGTGACATGGCGGTCGATGTTTATCGAACCATCAAAAACGAGGGCCAGCATCTGATCCAGGCCGCCACCGGTATCGGCAAGACCATGGCGGCAATTTTCCCGGCCGTCAAAGCCATGGGAGAAGGTTTCAGCCAAAAGATCTTCTACCTGACAGCCCGCTCCACCGGACGTTTTGCAGCGGAATCTGCTCTGGATGAGCTGCGCCACGCCGGGCTCAAACTTAAGTCATTGACCATCACCGCCAAGGACAAAACCTGCTTCAAGCCCGACAGCGGCTGCACCCCGGAGGAGTGTGAGTTTGCGCACGGACATTTCGACCGGATCAATGACGCCCTCACCGATGTCTTCAGCCGGGATGCGTTGAACCGCTCAGCCGTGGAGCAGGCGGCCCGGGACCACCGGGTGTGCCCGTTTGAGTTTGCCCTTGAGCTTTCCCTGTGGGCCGATTGCATCATCTGCGACTACAACTATGCTTTTGATCCGCGGGTTTATTTACGCCGTTTTTTTCTGGACAATGGCAATAAATACACGTTTTTGATCGATGAGGCGCATAATCTGGTGGATCGCTCGCGGGATATGTTTTCGGCCGCTATCTATAAGCAGCCATTGCTCGATGCCAGGCGCGCCCTGCGGCCGGAGCTGCCCCGAATTTACAAAAGTCTTGGAAGAATAAATTCCTGGATGGTCAAGGCCCGCAAAAAATGTGAAGCGTTCGGGGAGGAGCATCACGAACAAAAGGCTCCGGAGGACTTGCTGCCGTTGCTGCGCGATTTTCTCAGGAAAACGCAGCGGTGGCTTTCACACAACCTGAAAACACCGTTTCGGGAACAATTGCTCGATCTGTTTTTTGCAATTTCTGTTTTTGTCAGAGTGGCGGAACACTATGACGACAGTTATGTCACCTGCTTCGAGAAGATAAAAAAGGACGTCAAGCTCAAATTGTTTTGCATCGACCCATCCAACCAGCTTGGCGACGCCCTGGCCCGTGGCAGCGCCGCCGTTTTATTTTCAGCCACCATGACACCGATGGAATATTTCAGAAAAATCCTGGGCTGCAGGATCGATGCGACCGGTTCTTTTTTACCCTCGCCCTTTCCCCCCCGCAATCTGAAGGTCTTTGTGTACGACACCATATCCACCTTTTACCGGGATCGACAGGCCACCAGGCAGCAAGTCTCCCGGGCCATCGCAAGCCTGGTTGGACAAAAAACCGGCAATTACCTGATTTTCTTTCCGTCCTATGAATACCTGATGATGGTCTACGAGACCTTCCAAACCGGAGGCCCGGAGGGCGACATTATCGTCCAGGCTCCGGGTATGAGCGAGCAGGAAAGAGAAACTTTTTTAGACCGCTTCAGGAAGGAAAATCGAAAATCCCTGATCGGGTTTGCAGTGATGGGGGACATATTCGGCGAAGGCATCGATCTTGTCGGCGAACGGCTGTCGGGTGCGGTCGTGGTGGGCGTCGGTCTTCCCGGAATCTCGCTGGAAAAGGAACTGATCCGGCACTATTTTGCCGACCGCCACGATGCCGGTTTCGAATATGCCTACCAGTACCCGGGCATCAACCGTGTGCTTCAGGCCGCCGGCCGGGTCATTCGCACAGAGACCGACCGGGGTGTTGTGCTTTTAATTGACCGGCGCTATGGCACCCGCCGCTACCGTTCCCTATTGCCGACAGAATGGAAGCCCCAAAAGGTTCGGGATCCATCTCGACTCGCCACCGATATAAAGGGATTTTGGGGCCGATAAAAGCGGCTGGCAGGGCACCTTGCGCGCTGCCGGGTGCGCAATTGCGATGGTTTTGGGGTTGACGGCGGTTTGACAGCCATGCTCGGGGGCAATATAATGGTTTCATATACATGGGTTGATCCCGCCGGAGGCCGACTATCGAGCTGGTGGGCATCAACTCCCCCCGGTTCGAAAAAAGCATCCTGTTTACAGGTTCGCGGAGTTACCGATGAGAATTTTGATCGCTGCGGCCATTATGATATTCAGCCTGTACGCGGTGTCCATGACCGCTGCCCAAAGGCTTTACACCTGGACGGACGGGCACGGCATCCTGCACATCACCGAGCAGCAGCCGCCGCCCGGTGCCGAGGTTAAAGACGTCATGACCTACACGGAAAGAACCCCCGCCGAACTGGAGGCCATCGAACGCAGAAAAGCAAGAGAACGGCGCGAGTTTGACGAATACCGGCAAGGCGAAAAACAACGCCGGGCCCGGATCAGGGCCAAAGAGGCCGAGGAGCGGGCCCTCGAGAGCATCGAACAGGCCCGCGAAGATTATCAGAAAAACGCTGCCTACATCGACAAGCTCAGCAACCGGAAATGGAAAAGAAAAAAATTCCGTAAAAAGATCGAACGGCTGAAAAACGAGACCGAAGAATCTTTCGCCGAGGCCAAATCGTCTGCGCAGCAGGCGGCCGAGGCCAAGGCGGCTGCCGAAGCGCTGAGTCCGCCCCCCGAGCCAAGCGAAGAGATGCCCTAGAATCCGAATCTCGATTTGAATTAATTGAGATATCGAAGAGTTTCTCCTCGATTGTTTATGTTATCCTTATATCGCCCGGCGCCATCTGACGCGGTGTCCGGCCGGGGTATGCGCTCGCGCCAGCCGTAACAATATGATCTCGCAACTTGGGTACGGCAGCTATCCCACGTCGATTGGATCCGTGCCAGCCCCAGAAGACAGTCTCCCCTGGAGAAGATGGCCGTCTCTGCCTTTCTGGATCCGGCGCAGAGGATAGGGGGCGTGTGCAGAGTCCGGTATGAATTTGTTACGGCTGGCGCGAACGCATACCCCGACCGGACATAGCTGGGATTGAGAAGCTCCCCGAGCCCTCAATTTACTAAGGTCCTATAAACAAAATGAGGGTGAATGCCCCGTAGGATTTTGTTTCTGAATTAATTTCGTAGTGTTGGAGTATTGGAATGCTGGGGCAATGGGTGAAAAGCCGACGCCATGATTGCAAAACACCAATACTCCAGAAGCTATAAGCATTGGTGCTTTAGATAAATCTTGGATACCTTATTATTGCTTATGGTTCGGATTAATTATGATCCGCGAGCTATTCACGGCTTTCTGCCAGCGCCTTGATGGCATCAAGCAAGGGCGGCTTGAGGGTTCTCCACTTGGGTTCGATGGCCTTTTCCTGAAACCAGTTGAATTCTACCACATCGTATTTTTCGGCAATGACGTGCTCGCCTTTCTCGCCATAAACCGTGCGGGGGTAATACTCGATAAACATCATTCGCTGCGGATTGATGTTGAACTCGCAGGTGACGCAGGTGGCGATATGGCCGCAGCAGCTTCGCACCGACATCCGGCTGTCGGGGACGTCGGATGCAACGACAATAATCGGCCTCAAATGCGCCAGGCCGGCCCTGCCTTCGTCCTTGAGATCAAAAATCCGCAGGCGGCATTTGCCGCTGGCCAGGCGCAATGTCCCCCCCCAGCCTTCCCAGGAGTAAATGTCATCGTATATCAACATTGGAATTCACCTTGCCTAATACTACTGCATGTAATATAGTCTAAGACTTAAAAAATAAAGGAAAATATTAATTAAATGACAACCGGTGACAACTCCCAAACGGTGCATCCCCTCGCATTCGACGACAAACAGGTGATTCTACTGGGTACCGCCCATGTCTCCAAAGAAAGTGCCCAACAAGTCCGGCAGATAATACAGGAAGAGTGTCCGGATACGGTCTGCGTTGAACTGTGCCAGTCCCGCTATCAGTCGATCCGCCAAAAGGAGCGCTGGCAGGAAACGGACATCGTCAAAATCATCAAAGAAAAAAAATCTTTTCTCCTTCTGTCCAACCTGATGCTGGCCTCCTTTCAAAAAAGAATTGCCAAGAAATTGAATATCAATCCCGGACAAGAAATGATTGCAGCCATTGAAACCGCCGAAGCGGTAGAGGCGCATATTCATCTGGCCGACCGCGACATTCGTACCACCCTGTCGCGAACCTGGCGGGCGATGGGATTGTGGAATAAAATCAAGCTTCTTTTTCAGTTGATACTGTCACTGGGCGAAGTCGAAGAAATCCAGGAAGAAGACATTGAAAGAATGAAGAACGAGGATGTGCTCACATCCCTGTTGGCCGAAGTGGGCAAGTCCCTGCCGATCCTAAAAACCATATTGATTGATGAACGCGACCAGTATCTGGCCGAAAAAATCAGATCCGCCCCCGGCAAAAAAATTGTGGCCGTGGTCGGAGCGGGTCATGTTCCGGGAATCAAAAAATGCTGGAACGCGGATGTCGATATCCGGGCGTTAGAAGAGCTGCCGCCCAGAAGCCGCTCGGCCGGAATCTTAAAATGGCTTATCCCGGGCGCCATCGTGGCCATGTTCATTGCCGGTTTTTTTTATGGCGGTGCCGAGGCCGGCCAGGACATGATTGTATGGTGGATCGCTGCGAATGCCATTTTAGCCGGCATCGGCGCGATCATTGCTCTGGCTCATCCGGTCACGATCGTCTCATCCATGCTGGCCGCCCCCCTGACGTCGCTCAACCCGATGATTGCCGCCGGATGGGTGTCGGGACTGGTGGAAGCCTTTTCCCGCAAACCAAAGGTCAAGGATTTGGAAAAACTGCCGGAGGACATCCTTTCGATCAAAGGATTCTGGAGAAACAAAGTAACCCGGATTCTGCTGGTGGTCGTATTCACCAACCTGGGCAGCTCAATCGGTACCTTCGTGGCTTTTCCCGTCATCGTCAAGTTGTTGCTGGGGGTGTCTCCTTAGAGCGTTTGTCATGTTTATTATAATTTCAGATGGTTACACACTGTGCTGTGTCCTGTTAGAAAACCTGGCAAACGGAACATATTCATGACAACCGGTATAAATCATGCATTTTTTCAGGCATACACGGTTTTCCTTTTGTTGAAGATCTGAAGTCTGCCGGAACGATCGCAGAATATTACATCGTCGGCCCTGAACACTACGCCTCACTCAACCGCCGGTTTGGACACAATGATGACATCCGCGACCGCATCGCAATATCCGCCCGGAAGTATATCGGCGTGCCCTATCAATGGGGCGGCGACTCCCCGGAAACCGGCTTTGACTGCAGTGGGCTCACCATGGTGGTTTATCAGTTAAACGGGTTGGACCTTCCACGGTCGGCAAGGCAGCAATGGAAAGCCGGTTGGCCGGTCGAGCGCAGCCGTCTGGGAAAGGGCGATCTCGTTTTTTTCGCCACGTCGCAAGGCCGAAGGGTCTCCCACGTCGGGATCTACATAGACAACGGCAGGTTTGTGCATGCCCCCCGCAGGGGCCGCAATATAACCATATCCTCTCTTTCGAATACGTATTATAAGACCCGCTATCTGGGTGCCAGATCTTACCTTTAACTGCAAAAGAGGGTAGGAAGTTAAGAAGATCAGAAGATGAGAACTCCAACCTGTTGTAGCTTAACTCTCTGACATGCTTACCTTCTTAACTTCTAATCTTCTCATTTTCTATTAGGCGATCTCCACAACCCTTCGAGTGACCGTCGCACCATTGCCCAGCTCAAAATCCTTGCGAACAACCTTCAGGCGGTCTTCCGCAAACAATTGGACGCAGGCCGGATACAGCTCCCATTCCAATTTCAACCCTTTTTTGCGGATGGCCTCGAGGGTATCACCGGACTCTATGGCAAACGACCTTTGACCAATGATCGGCCCGGTATCTTCGCCATAATCGATAAAATGCACCGTGCATCCGCCGACCTTGCAGCCGTAGCGATAGGTATCGCCGTATCCGTCGACACCGGGAAAGGCCGGCAACAGCGCCGGGTGAATGTTCATTATTTTCGGTTGGCGGCGATCGATGTTGACGCGGTCTATGAAATAGGGCGTCAGGTTGCGCATAAAACCGGCTAAGACCAAAAGGTCGAATCGATACGGTCGCATGGCTTCGAGCAGCTTTGCTTCAGCCATCGCTCGCATCTTTAAAAAGGCCCCGGCGGCGGCAGGATCTTTTTGCCCGCAAAAGATGCCTTGCCGGGTAAGCAATTTAACAATATCAAAATCCTCCGGCAGCACAGCCCCTTGAGGATTGATTTTGAACTCACGCAGAATCGCTTTATAGTCAACGACAAAAGTGGCGATGCCTTTGCGGCGAGCCCTATCGAGCCCGCCTGCATCAGACCTGTCAGATCCGACGAAAACGACCTGCCCGTCTATTCGGCCGTCAAAACAAGCATCGATGATGGCCTGCAGATTGGTTCCACCGCCGGAAACAAGCGCTCCGATTAGTATTTTTTTACCCAATTGGGACACCTCCGCGATATAGGCTAATGATCACAACTCATAGCCCATAGGCCCGGGGAAGTCAACTATCACCCGCCTTGCATCCTCGATTGCAAATATGATAGTGCTCTGGGGTGGGCCTGGATATCGAAAATTTCGAGATCCGATTCTTCAGAGCAAATTATATCCCCCGGTGGATGGAAATGCTCGTTTTGAAGCAGTACAGACCACAAGCCGGTCGAGGTTGACAATACAGGTCCCCGTCACTATAATACGCCAATCGTGTGCTTTAGCTCCGGGTGCTGCAATGAGGCTGGAAGCGGGTCGGGAGCAAACAGTGAAACAAAGGGGTATAAAAACCCGAGGAAAGGATCTAACATTATGGCAGAAGGTATTATGGAGATAGGTGACGATAATTTCGAAGCTGAAGTGCTGCAATCGGATATGCCGGTGCTGGTTGATTTTTGGGCGCCCTGGTGCGGTCCATGTAAGGCCATCGGACCGTTGGTTGAAGATCTGGCGAATTCATTCGGCGACAGGGTTAAGTTCGCCAAATGCAACGTGGACAACAGCCCGGTGACACCCGGCAAATTCGGGATTAAGGCCATACCGACACTGATTTTCTTCAAAGACGGCGACGTCGTCGAGCAAATTACCGGTATGGTTGCCAAATCAAAACTGGAAGATGCCATAAACAAGCTGCTGTAGAGAACACGGTTGGCAGGATGAACTCCTGGGCGCAGCCGGCGGTTAGTGGTCTGAGGTCGATTACCGCTAACATGCCTGCTGCAGGGCAAGACCATGAAACGCTTCATTGTCATAGCGGTCTTCATATTGCTGTTGTGCACCGGATGCAACGCACTCAAAAAGACCTGGGATGCCATGACCGGCAAAGACCTGAGCGGAACCGCCCAGCAGCTGGCATGGACCGGCATGGATGCTTATGAAGACGGCGAATACCGCGACGCCATCGACTATTTTCAGCAATTAAAAGACTGGTACCCTTTTTCAAAATATGCCATTCTGGCGGAATTAAAAATTGCCGATTCCAATTACCACCTGGAAAGATACGAAGAGGCAATTTTTGCATACGAAGAGTTTGAAAAGCTGCATCCGCGCAATGAAGCCATACCCTATGTGATCTATCAAATCGGGCGGTGCTATTTCGATCAAATCGACACCATCGACCGGGACCAGACGCCTGCCCGTATGGCTTACGAAACCTTTCAACGCTTGCAGAAACAGTTCCCGAATGACAAATACGCGCGCAGCGGCAGTGAGCATCTGACCACCTGTATACGAAGCATTGTGGGCAACGAATATAGTGTCGGCCTTTTTTATTACAAGTCAAAGCACTACAAAGCAGCCCTGCATCGATTCATGACGGTGCTTTCCGATTACCCGGATGTGGGATACCACCAGAAGGCCCTGGAGTATATTGCCAAATGCGAAGCGGAACTGGCACCTGAAGAAAACGTGGGGGTCAACTAAAGGCGGCCGAACATATTTTCAGCCTGACCGCGTCTTCGAAGCACCTGTTTTGGTGCGCATAGCGGTGAGATTCGGATGTCGGGCAAGACAATACCTGCGGAGGCGGGTATTTTTTTTGAATGGATTCACTACTGATGGATTCGTAAAAAAATGCTTTACACTCTCTTGGACTTAGTGTAAAAGTACTCGTTTTAGCATTCTATAATTTCTTAGGAGAACAGATATGTCAAAGGTATGCGAAATATGCGGCAAAAAACCCATGGTGGGTAACAACGTGAGCCATGCTCACAATGTCACCAAACGCAGATTCAATCCCAATCTGCAACGGGTACGGTCCCTTTCAAATGGGAGAGTTAAAAAGGTGGTTGTCTGCACAAATTGCATCAAATCGGGAAATATCGTCAAGGCGCCCTAACCGACTCTTTTGACATCCTGCACCCGTTTTACCTTTCTCACTGCCGACAGAATCTTGTCCAAATGACCGATATCCTCAACCCCGATGGTAAAAAAGCTGTCGACCATCTTATTATCGCGGGTCTCAGATGTCGCATTGAGGATGTTGGCACCGAATTTGCTGATATTGCTGACAACATCGGCCAAAAGCCCCACCCGGTCCTGTGAGATTATCCGAATTTTAACCGGATAGACTTCGCTGGCCTCCTGATTCCACTCGACTTCGATCTGACGTTCGGGATTCATGCGCAGGGCATTGATGCAATTGGTCCGATGCACCGTCACACCGAAACCGCGGGTGATATAGCCCACAATCAGGTCGCCGGGAACCGGCTGGCAACATTTGCCGAATTTTATCAGGATGTCGTCCACGCCTTTGACCAGCACACCGGTTTTAAGTTTCTTCTTGCGGCCCACCCGTCCAATAAGTTTGTTGAAAATCGACTCATCACTGCTCTCGGCAGCATCCCGCTTGGGGGCAATTCTTCTGACAACCTGCAGGGGTGTAATTTTGCCGTAACCCACATTGGCAATCAAATCATCAACCGTTTTAAACCCGAAATGGGCGCCGACTTTCTCCATCTGTTCGGATTTTGCAAGGGTATGAAAGTTAAGCTTTTCCTTGCGGAAGGCCTTGTCGAGCATTTCCCGGCCCAATGTCATACTGCGCTCTTTCTCCTGGGTCTTGATCCAGTGACGTATTTTGGAACGGGCCTTGACGGTTTTGACGAATTTGAGCCAATCCTTGCTGGGATGATGGTTTTTGGAGGTCGTGATTTCAATAATATCGCCGGTTTTCAATTTATACGTCAGCGGAACAAGCTGGGAATTGACTTTGGCACCGGTGCACTGGTTGCCCACTTCGGTGTGGATCATATAGGCGAAATCAACCGCCGTCGCACCCCTCGGCAGGGTTTTGATCTCGCCGCGGGGCGTAAACACATAGACCTCATCCTGGAACAGGTCGATACGAACATTTTCCAGGAACTCGCCGGGGTCCCGAAAATTTTCCTGATTTTCTACCAGGTCCTGGATCCAGGCAAATTTCTTGCCGATCTTTTCGTCAATCTGCTTACCTTCTTTATAGCTCCAATGGGCGGCGATGCCGGACTTGGCCACGCGATCCATATCCCAGGTTCGTATTTGAATTTCGATGCGCTCACCGAATGGTCCCACGACCGTCGTATGCAGCGACTGGTACATATTTTGTTTGGGCCGCGCGACGTAATCTTTGAATTTATGATCGATCGGCTTCCACATCGAGTGAATCAGCCCCAGGGCCTCATAACAATTGGAAATGGAGTCGAGAATGATCCGGAAGGCGATGATGTCGTAGATTTCCTCGAACGGGAGGTTCTGGGAAATCATCTTGTTATAAATGCTGAAATAGTTTTTATTGCGGCCCAGCACCTCGCCCGTTAAATTCGCTTCCTCCATTTTCTTTTTGATGTAGTTCTTGACCGTTTCCATGTATTTTTCGCGTTCGGCACTGGACTTGGCAACAAGGGATTCTATCCGGCTGTATTCATCGGTCTGCAGATACTTAAAGGAGCTTTCCTCCAATTCGTTTTTGATCCAATATATTCCGAGGCGTGCGGAAATGGGGGCATAGATATCCAGCGTTTCGCGGGCGATTTTGACTCTCTTGTTGGGTTTGTGGAATTGCAGAGTCCGCATGTTGTGAAGCCGATCGGCAAGTTTGATCAGAATTACCCGAATATCGTCGGCCATCGCCAGGAACATCTTACGCAGGCTCTCAGCCTGCCGGGCCCGGGAGCTGTGAAATGAAAGACTGCTGAGCTTGGTGACGCCGGAAACGATGTGCAGGACCTCGGGGCCGAAAAATTTTTCGATTTCCTCGGGCACCGCATGGGTGTCTTCGATCACATCGTGCAGGAGGCCGGCCGTGACACTGACGACATCCAACTTCATGCTGGCCAGGATGCCGGCCACTTCGAGGGGATGGGAGAGGTAGGGCTCACCGGAGAGCCGAACCTGGCCGTCGTGCACCCTGGCGGAGTAGATATAGGCGCGGTCGATAATATCCAGGTCTGCCTGCGGGTGATACTCGGTAATCCTGTCTATAATATCGTTTATGCGGATCAACTTGGTTAACTCGCTTTTCAGTGCCGGGTGCTCGATACCAGTTACTTGGCGCCGGTAGCCGGGGGATCATGCGGTACAAGGTGTCGGGTGTCAGGTTTAGGGTGGAATAACGGGAGTGGCATTCGGCTTTCGGCCTTCGGCGCAAGGTTTTTAACCCGAATGCCGTGCGCCGAATACCGAACGCCATTTCATTCCTCGCACCATTAGCCTCTAACGTAACACCCTATACCGTATATCATTTCCAGGGACCAGCAGCCAGGCCCCAGCGATCAGTGACAATTCCTTAATACGCTTTGGCGAATATCGCCCAAGTGCTGCCCGGTTTGCCGCAACCGATGCAGGGGCCTTTGACGCTATCCTGTTCGAAGGGAAGGCAGCGAATGGTCACCGCCTGGGCCTCCTTGATCTTCAGTTCACAGGCTTGTTCTCCGCACCATACCGCGCGGGCGAATCCCCCGTGAATTTCAGGTTTGTCGGGATTGCGGGGCGTAAAAAACTCAGTGAACTCGGCGGCATCTTCGATGGTCCGGGTGTGATCCTCGGCATAGGTCTGCGCCCGCGCGAATATGTTCGCCTGGATTTCATCCAGAGTGTCGCTAAGTTTCGCCACAAATCGATCTCTTTTCAGGGAAGCTTTTTCCCGGTGGGACTTGTCGCGTCGCCCGACAAAAACGGAGTCTGCGGCGATGTCCCGCGGACCGATTTCGACCCGCAGCGGTATACCTTTTTTGATCCACTCCCAACCTCGGGCACCTCCGATGTTGCGATCGTCGATTTCCACCACGACCTTGCGGTGGTGATAATATTGTTCTCTTAGGCTCCGGGCCAGGCTGTCGGTATAGTCCATGACACTTTGCCTGTCTTCGGGTTTCCTGATGATCGGCATCAGGACGACATGGGCCGATGCCACCCTGGGCGGCAAAATAATGCCGTCATCGTCGCCGTGAGTCATTATCAGTCCCCCGATCAGACGGGTTGAGGCGCCCCACGAGGTGGTCCAGACAAAATCTTCGCGTTCGGCCGCAGTTTGGAATTTAATGCCGGACGCCTTGGCGAAGTTTTGTCCCAGAAAATGAGAAGTACCGGCCTGCAGGGCCTTGCGGTCCTGCATCATGGCCTCGATGCAGAGGGTGTCCACCGCTCCGGGAAACCTTTCGGCCTCGGTCTTGCGGCCCCGGATCACCGGCATGGCCAGATGATCTTCCGCCATGCGGGCATAGACATCGAGCATAAGCTTGGTCCGTTCAATGGCCTCTTCTTTAGTGCTATGGGCCGTGTGCCCTTCCTGCCATAAAAATTCACTGGTTCTTAAAAACATGCGGGTGCGCATTTCCCATCGAACCACATTGGCCCACTGGTTGATCAAAATGGGCAGATCGCGATAACTGCTCACCCATTTGGAAAAAGAGTCTCCGATAATGGTTTCGGAGGTGGGCCGAACCACCAGCGACTCTGTCAGGGTGCCGGCCGGAGCCAGAGCGCCCCCGGGTCCTTTCTCGAGCCGATGGTGGGTTACGACCGCACACTCGGTGGCGAACCCTTCAACATGCTCGGCTTCTTTTTCGAAAAAACTCAGCGGTATAAACAACGGGAAATAAGCGTTTTTCACCCCGGTCTCTTTGAACATATCATCCAATACCCGCACGATGTTCTCCCAGAGGGCATAGCCCCAGGGTTTGATCACCATGCATCCTCTGACCGGTGAACGCTCCGCCAATTCCGATGCGTTGATCACTTGTTGGTACCATTCAGGGTAGTCCTCGACTCTTGTCGGTGTGATTGCGGTCCGTACGTTGCTCCCCATTGGGTTCCTTTCAATTAGTTAAAGGGTTAGGGGATTTCTCCCCAATTGCCTTTGTTAGCCTTTCCCGCCCTTCGCCATTCGCCGCGGCGTCCGGCTGGGATATGCGCCCGGGCCAGCCGTAACAATTTGATGGCGCAACTTGGGTACGGCAGCTATCTCGTGTCGATTGGATCCGAGCCAGCCCCAAAAGACATTTTCCCTCGGCGGCGCTGATCGTCTCTGCCTTTCTGGATCCAGCGCAGGGGATAGGGGGCGTGTGCGAAGTCCGGTACTTATTTGTTACGGCTGGCCCGGGCGCATATCCCAGCCGGACCGAGCAGAGATTAAAAATCCCCCGAACCTTCAGTTAGACCAATATAGCTAATATTATTATCATTCCTTCAACCTGCCGCTGCTGCGCTCGTATGAGGCCACCTCTTCGAGCAAAACCTCGACCAGTTTCTCCTGGGGGAACTTTTTAACCACCTTCCCCCGGCGGAAAAGGATGCCGCTGCCATCCGCCCCGGCAATGCCGATGTCGGCCTCCCGGGCTTCTCCGGGACCGTTTACCACACAGCCCATGATGGCTATCTTGATTGTGGCAGAGGTGGTCAGCAAGGCTTTTTCAACCCTTTCGACGATATCGAACAACTCGATGTTACAGCGCCCGCACGTCGGACAAGAAATGATCTCCGGCCCCCGCTGTCTTATGCCCAGGGCCTTTAGAATCTCATATCCGACCCGGACTTCTTCAACCGGATCACGGGTCAGCGACACCCGAATGGTATCTCCGATGCCATCGGCCAGCAAGGTCCCGATCCCCAGAGCTGACTTGACGACACCGGAAAACAGGGAACCGGCCTCGGTCACCCCGACATGCAGGGGCAGGTCGATTTCGGCCGACAAACGGCGATAGGCCTCCACCGTGCGGTTAACATCCGAGGCTTTTATAGAAACCTTTATTTGGTCATAATCAAGAGATTTTATCAACTCCACATTGCGCAGGGCGCTTTCCACCATGGCATCGGCGGTGACACCGTTATGTTTCGCCAGAATATCCTTCTCGAGGGAGCCGGCGTTGACACCGACTCGGATGGAGACACGGGCATCCCTGGCACAGTCGACCACGGCCTTTACCTTCTGCTTGCTGCCGATATTGCCGGGATTGATTCTCAGGCCGTCGGCGCCTGCACGGGCAGCGGCCAGAGCCAGGCGGTAGTCGAAATGGATATCGGCGATCAGTGGAATGGAGATCGCCGCTTTGATGGCGGTAATCGCATCGGCGGCCAGCATGTCCGGCACGGCAACCCGCACAATTTCGCAGCCGGCATTCTGCAGGCGTTGAATTTGTGCGACGGTGGCTACTACATCGGCCGTTGCTGTATTGGTCATGGACTGAACCGCAACAGGCGCCCCTCCCCCCACCGGAACATCACCGACCATTATCTGACGCGTCAATTTTCGATGATTTACAAAGGGCATCCTACACCATACGCTCCTGGTTTCTGGTCGTCGGTCTCTGGTTACTGGTCTCTGGTCGCTGGTTACTGGCTACTGGGTGCTGGCCTCTGGTTCTTGGTCAGTGGAAAAGGGTATAGGATTTAGGGTGCAAACTATAGGGTCAAAGGATCAGGATCCTTTAACTGGTGCCCAGTGCCTCTTACCCTTTCCCATTGATGGATACCTCTTGCTTCGCCAGCAGGGGTGGCTCCCGTATAAGCCAATGGCCCGAAGCCAGCAGCTGTAATCAGCGACCGGAAGCCCGTCGCCACAGTCAGACGGCCAACGACGAGTGACCGATGACCAGAAACCAGTCATTTAGGGCAAGCAACCAACTGCCAATGACAAGTGACCAGGAGCCAGAGACCAGTAACCAGAACATTGCCAAGCAAACTGCATTCATGCTATACTTGGCCGGAAATTTAAGACCTTGAAAGTGTTGAGATTATCAAACCGAGTCGTAATATTCAAGTCTGGATTTGTGTGGTAAAATTGATTTCCGCGAGCAGCGACATATATTTATACATATCTTCAGACCCAAGTTTGACATTTATTCGATCATGTCAATGCATTCCGAACGGTTCAGACAAGGAGAATCATCAATGTCACGCGACAAGGAGAAAAAATTTTCAGCCAAACACGGGGCCGACGCCCAGGCTGACCCGACCGTAAGGCAAAGGATCGAAAGCTATTCCGAAAAGGGCGAGGTCGCCTGCGCCGTTGCCTTTAAGATTGGAGAGGAACTTGAACTGCCCCCGGCTGACATCGGCCGGGCAATCGATCTTCTGGAGCTTAAAATAACCCAATGCCAGCTGGGGTTGTTCGGCTATGGCTCGCGCAAGAAAGCGTTCGAACCCAAAGCCCCTGAAAATCAGCGGTTGGAAGCGGCGATCCGGGACGCCCTGAACAACGAACGGCTGGCCTGCCGCGATGCCTGGGACATTGCCAGACGGTTCGATCTTCCCAAAATGGCCGTCAGTGCCGCCTGTGACGCACTGGAGATAAAAATAAAGCCCTGCCAGCTGGGAGCCTTTTAATGGCAGCTGAAAACAGGCCCGTTTGGCAGAAGCCGACCTGTCTGCACGGTGCCTTCTTGACCCGAATTCCGGCAACGCTAGCGAGATGATTTCATCAGCCATCCATAAACTAATGGCAGCAGGGCGCCCACTTGCTCTCACAATACTGGTGATGTGGGTTCTGGTGGTGCTTTATGTCATCACTCCCGTCGTCAGAGATCACGAGTTTATCACCCTTCACAAAATTCTCAAGGCCGGGGAGCTGACCCTGTTAACCAGCAACAACCCCCATTGTTATTATCTGTATCGTGACGAGCCCATGGGTTTTGAATATGACCTGGCCCAGGCCTTCGCGGCGTATCTGGGTGTCGAACTCAAAGTCAAGATCGCCGAAAACTGGGACCGAATGCTGACCGGGCTTACCAATGGCAACGCCGCCTTCATTGCAGCCGGAATAACCATTACCCCTCAGAGACGAAAACAGGTCGCCTTCTCGGACGGCTACATGGATATCCAGCAGCATATCATCTCCCGCCGCAACGGTTCAAAAATAAAAGATGTTGGCGACCTCGCCGGAAAAACCATCCACATTCAGAGGGCGACCGCCTACCATGAGCGGCTTGAGGAACTCCGTGGGCAGGGTATCGATTTAACCATCGAGCTGCATCAGGATTTGCCCACCGAAGAATTGATCCAGCAGGTGGCCGAGGGTGATATCGAATTGACCGTCGCCGACAGCAATATTGCCCGGCTGAATCAGCGCCATTTTCCAGGAGCGGTGATTTCCGGCGCAATCAGTGAAATGCAGCATTTGGCCTGGGCAGTACATCCCGAAGCCTATCAACTTCGCGAAAAGATCAACTCCTTTTTTACATCCATCAAAGACAGCGGCCGGTATGATGAGATCTATAATAAATACTATGGGGATATGGGAGAATTTGACTACGTCGACCTGCGGGCCTTTCATCGCCGGATCAAAAGCCGGCTGTCGCGTTATAGCCCGTTTATCAAAGCCGCGGCCAAAAAGCACGGCTTCGACTGGCGTTTAATTGCCGCCCAGGCCTACCAGGAATCTCATTTAAACCCGCGCGCAAAAAGCCCTTCCGGTGCAATGGGTCTGATGCAGCTGCTCACCAGAACGGCCCGCAGCCTGAATGTGACCGATATCTACAATCCGGTGGACAACATCAATGGCGGGGTAAGGCATTTGAAAGGTCTATACGAGCTTTTCGACGCTGCCAGGGGCGATGACCGGTTGATGATCGCCCTGGCAGCCTACAATGTGGGCCAGGGACACGTCCAGGATGCCCGCAGACTGGCTGTCAAAAAGAATTTAGATCCCAATTCGTGGGAGTCGCTGAGCCAGACTTTGCCACTTTTAAGATATCGAAAATATTATAAAGATGCCAAGTATGGCTATTGCCGGGGCACCGAGCCCGTTATCTATGTCAAACAAATCATGATCTACTATGATATCTTGAAACGGCAGGGTATCGAATACAGCGAGGCCTAGTGCGCCGGATTGAGTGAGACTCAATCCGGCGTTATTAACCAATAACGCCCACGAAGTGGGCTAATGGGCTATCCGAAAAAAGACGCACTCTCCCCCACAAAAGGATTGTGGCGCTTTTCATGTCCGATGGTTGTTGCCGGGCCGTGACCGGTATGGACTCTGACATTGTCGCCGAGCTGAAACAATTTCTGCTGGATACTCTCCCTGATGACCTCGAAACTGCCTCCTGGAAAATCCGTGCGACCGATAGAACCCGCAAAGAGGGTATCGCCGACAAAAACCTCACCATCCGTATAAAGGGATATCCCCCCCGGGTGTGCCCCGGTGTATGAATGACCGTCAGGGTGATGTTGCCGAAGGTGATCTCATCATCATCCTGCAATTGCCTTTCCGGGGCCGGTGAATTTTCGGCCTTAAAGCCCCAGGCTGCGGCGCTGTCGGCAACCTGGTCGAGCATGGGTGCGTCCAGGGAATGAATAAGGATGGGAGCACCGGTGGCTTCATGCATTTTCTTATTGGCACTGACATGATCCATATGACCATGGGTGTTGATGATATACTTGACGGTCAGATTGGTTTCGGCCACCAGCGCTAAAATTCGATCGGCTTCTTCGCCGGGATCGATGACCACCGCTTCCCGGGTCTCCTCGCAGCCCAGTATAAAGCAATTTGCCTGGATCGGTCCGACAGCCAATGTTTCGATAATCACAATTTCCTCCTTGCAGTTAAGTTGACAGATGGCGGATGACGGATGACAGAGGACAGAGAACAGAAAACAGAGGACAGAGTATAGAGGACCGATGACAGATTACCGAGAAAATAAAGCAGAGAACAGATTCAGATTGGTATAAAGGGACAACTTACTTATTTTCCGATAAACGTCTTCCGGTTTCCGTGATCCGTTTTCCGTCTTCTGTCAACTGAAACCACACTACGCCAAGTAATCCTCTAACCCTCCAGTTTCTCGCCCCTTATTAACTTGCCGTTCTTTTCAAGCTCCCCGCGGATGCTGTCCATGATCCCGTTGATGAAGGCGCCGGATTCTTCCGTGCCGAATTTTTTGCCGACATCGATGGCCTCGTTAATAGACACTTTCGGGGGGATATCGTCACAGTACAGCAATTCAAAAACCGCAATGCGCATCACATTGCGGTCTACGCAGGACATACGGTCAATGTCCCAATTTTTGGAATATTGTTCGATCAGGGCATCGAGCTCACTGCTAGTCTCCAACACGCCGATTACCAGGCGGCGAAAGAACGGTCGTACTTTTTTAGAGGGGTTGAAATTTCCGCAAAAACGCTCCAGCATCTCTACCGATGCATCGTTTCTCATATCCATGTAAAAGAGCGCCTGCATGGCAAGCTCTCGGGCCTGACGACGCGTTCCCATGATCTTAATTATTTAATCGCCTCAAACAGATTGGCCATCTCAACTGCCGCCATGGCTGCACTCCAGCCTTTGTTCCCGGCTTTGGCGCCGGCGTGTTCAATGGCCTGCTCGATGGTGTCGGTGGTAATTACGCCAAAAATAACCGGAACTCCGGAATCGATACCGGCCATGGCGACTCCCTTGGATACTTCTGCACTGACATAATCGAAATGGGGCGTTGAACCTCTGATGACGGCTCCCAGGCAGATGACGGCGTCGAAACGTTCGGTTTTCGCCATTTTCATTGCCACCAGGGGAATTTCGAAAGCCCCCGGGACTTTGGCGACCTCGATATCTTTTTCATCGGCACCACTGCGAACCAGCGCATCCAGCGCACCGCTTAAAAGCTTTTCGGTGATAAAATCATTAAAGCGGCTGACCACCAGCGCAAACCGCTTACCTTCAGCATTAAGTTTCGCCTCGAGGGTTGTCGGCATGTAGGCTCCTTTCATTGATAGTTGACTGGTTGGAGAGATACCCTAAAAGAAAATCAGAAGTTGAGAAGGTGAGAAGATAAGAAATTGGGGAGCCAGACCCGTACCAGCCTTCCGCGTCTCTATCCTCAGCCTCCTCAATTTTCTTTTATCCTCCAAACTATTTTCAAACCTTCTGAACTTCCGACCTTCTTATCCTCTTATCTTCTATCTTCTATCTTTACACACTTTCTAAACTTCTTACCTTCTTATCTTCTATCCTTCACGCCTTCTGATCAACAATTCAACCATCGTTCGGTCTGAGCGATTTCATACCGGCCCCACCATCCACATCATGGACTGGCGTCGGCATTCAATAAGTGCCCCATCTTCAATTTTTTGCATTCCAGATAACACTTGTTGTGCTCATTGGCCTCGACTTCAATCGGCACCTGCTCGGTGATGCTGAGACCGTATCCATCCAGCCCCACCATTTTTTTGGGGTTGTTGGTCAACAGCTTCATTTTGCGGACACCGAGATCCACCAAAATCTGCGCGCCGATACCGTAATTGCGCATGTCCGGCTCAAATCCCAGTTCCTGGTTGGCTTCAACCGTATCCAAACCGTCTTCCTGAAGGGCGTAGGCTTTTATCTTGTTGACCAGGCCGATGCCACGGCCTTCCTGCCGGATGTACAAGAGCACGCCGCTGCCTTCGGTCTCCATTATCTCCATGGCTTTGTGAAGTTGCGGTCCGCAATCACACCGCAGTGATCCAAAAATATCGCCGGTCAAACACTCCGAGTGGACCCGCACTAGAACAAGTTTTTCGGGATCGATTTCACCTTTGACCATGGCAATGTGCAGAAGATTGTCTACATCGTTCTCGTAGACGATGGCCCTGAAATCGCCGGCAGCGGATGTCGGAATATTGGTTTCAGCCGCGCGGTGCACGAAGGATTCCATCCGCATGCGGTATTCGATCAGATCTGCGATGGTGGCGATACCCACACCGTGTTTTTCACTGAATTCTTCAAGGCTCGGCATACGGGCCATGGTGCCGTCCTCGTCCATTATTTCACAGATTACCCCGGCGGGTTTCATTCCGGCCAGACGCGCCAGATCAACCGCCCCTTCGGTCTGTCCGGCCCGCACGATAACGCCGCCCTCCCGCGCCCTGAGGGGGAAAATGTGACCGGGCCGTACGAGATCCCGGGGGCGGGCATCATCGGCCACGGCGGTTAGGATCGTGGTGGCCCGGTCGGCAGCTGAAATACCGGTGGACACCCCGCAGCGGGCTTCGATAGACACCGTAAAGCCGGTGCCGTAAGGGGAGGTATTGTTGTCGACCATCGGGGGAAGATCCAAGGCGTCGATTTTCTCCGGTGTCATCGGCAGACAGATCAGTCCGCGGCCGTATTTGGCCATGAAGTTGATTGCTTCGGGGGTTGCGGCCTCGGCAGCCATGCACAGATCGCCTTCATTTTCGCGGTCTTCGTCATCCACCAGGATAACCATGCGCCCCCGGCGGATCTCTTCGATCGTCTCTTCAATGGTAAGATGTGGCATTTTTCCTTTTTTACTCCAATGTAATGTTTAACGCTTTATTGCGTCCTAACGATGCCTGTCGATTTTTAGTTTATGATACTCGCTGATGGATGCTCGCTTCTCGATGAACTGCAGTCGATTAGCTGGTTCTGATTAGCGAGCATCCAGTATCCGGTATCCAGCATCGAGCTAGTCGATAAATCCAGTCTTGATGAGGTACGCCTTATCGACCGCCGCCGGCGTCTCGGTGTCTTGATTACTGTGCCGCGATCGCGCATGCATGAATCGCTCGACATATTTGCCGAGCATATCGGTTTCGATGTTGACCGCCTCGCCATTGCCCTTAAAGCCGATCGTCGTCATCTTGGCGGTGTGCGGTATGATGCTTACAGTGAAACCGGCAGCTTCACATTGATTGATGGTCAAACTGATGCCGTCCACGGCAACAGAACCTTTAACGATCATATAGTCGGCCAGCGACCCGGCAACATCAATGCTTACGATGACCGCGTTGCCCCGGGTTTCCCGCTGCCGAATTGTTCCGACACCGTCGATGTGCCCCGACACCAGGTGTCCGTCGATTCGATCCGACAGCCGCAGGGCCCGTTCGATATTCACCCGCTGGCCGATATTGGCCCGACCGAAAGTTGTCATCTGCAGGGTTTCCGGGGAAACGTCAACCTCAAAGCGCCGGCCCTCGATGCTAACCGCCGTCAGACAGGCGCCGCTGACGCAGAGGCTGTCGCCGATTTTCGTGCGGTCCAGATCGAAATCGGCTTCAATCGCCAGGCGTTTTCCCTGGCCGGCTGATCGAACAGCGGATATGGTGCCCAAACCCTCGATGATTCCAGTGAACATAAACGCGACTTCCTCTCGTCTCCGGTTGGCAGACGCCTAGAATATGTTTATTTGGTTGAATTGGCAATCAAAAAAAGGTTGGAATTAAGATAAGTACAATTCAGGTCTTTTCAACATATCCTTCGATCAGAACGTCATCATCAAAGCGCTGAACCGAAATATCGGTCAGCACCATACTCTGGCTCATCAGTTCGGCTCCCCGGCCGCGGCAAACGGGCACGCCGTCATCCCCGCCCAGGATTTTGGGCGCATAAAAAAACTGCACTTTGTCGACGATACCGGTGCTGAAGGCAGAGGCCATCACCCGACTGCCGCCTTCGATTAAAAGGCTGGCAATTCCCCGGGTCCCAAGCTGCGCCATCAAAGCGGCCAAGTTAATTTGATTATTCTCGAGGGCGGCTTCTATCACCCTGGCGCCGATTTTCTCAAGGGCTGCTTTTTTGCGGGGAGACACCCCGGCGCCGGCCACCAGGATCGTATCCGCATCCGAGTCCTGTTGCAGCACCCTGGCGTTCGGATCGATGGACAGATGGGTGTCAAGAATTAATCGGATCGGATCCTTACCCTGCCGATCGTCGAGACGGGTGGTCAGACTTGGGTTGTCTTTTTGGACCGTGGCGATACCCACCATGATGGCATCCACCCCATGGCGCAGGTGATGAACGAAACGGCGGGCCGCAGCTCCGGTTACCCATTTGGAATCGCCGCTTCGGGTGGCGATGCGTCCATCGAGGGTCGCGGCACATTTGGCAATTACAAACGGCCGACCGGTGGCAACAAACTTGACAAATGCCTCATTTTGCCTGCGGGCCCGGTCCCCACAAACACCGGTCGTCACTTCAAGGCCGTGCCGCTGCAAGAATCGGCACCCGCCACCGACGACATTCTCGTTCGGATCCGGCATGGCAACCACCACGCGGCTGATACCGGCATCCAGTATCTTGCGGGTGCAGGGAGGCGTGCGTCCGGTATGATTGCAGGGCTCGAGGGTAACGAAAAGGGTTGCACCGACGGCGAGTTCTCCGGCAGCGTCGATGGCATTTACCTCCGCGTGGGGACCGCCGACAACTTCATGGTAGCCGCTGCCAACTATCTTGCCGTCTTTTACCACAACGGCCCCGACCATTGGATTGGGCGAGGTGTATCCTTGCCCTTTAATCGCAAGATCCAGGGCCATCTGCATAAAATGCTGGTCGTCCATGGTTGTTCAGATGACTGAGGACAGAAAACAGAAGACAGAAAACAGAGAACCGATTTGGGTTGGTTGCGAATAAGACCCATCTTCTTTTCTGTCATCTGTCTTCTGTCATCCGTCTTCCGTCATCTGTCCTCCGTTTTCCGTCCTCTGTCCTCCGGGTTCTCGTGGCTGCTCAAAAGGCTTCTCAACTCGGATACGAAATCGTTCACGTCTTTGAATTCCCGGTAGACCGATGCGAACCTCACATAGGCGACGTCATCCAGTTCGTGCAGTTTCGCCATAATCTTTTCACCGACTACGGAGGCGGGCAGCTCTTTTTCACCAATTTCGCGTAAGTCCCGCTCCAATTCGTCAATGAATTCTTCGATGATGTTCATGCTGATGTTGCGCTTTTCGCAAGCCTTACTAATGCCGCTGCGCACTTTTTCCCGGTTGAAAACCTCGCGACGACCATCCTTTTTAATGATCATGATGGGCACTTCTTCGATGTGCTCATAAGTTGTAAACCGCCGGCTGCAATCGAGACACTCCCGGCGCCGCCGAATCACACTGGCATCTTTGCTCAATCTCGAATCAATTACCTTGTTGTCAGTTTCACCGCAGTAAGGACATTTCATGAGCGTTCCCCCTCGTCATCGGGTGCAATTTGTTTCAACTCAATCCGGGCTTCTGCCAGCAAATCTTGCGCCAAGGAATCCGCGTAGCCTGATTGATAATAGATTTTTACAATTCCGGCATTGATAATCATCCTTGCGCAGATCGAACAGGGTTGGTTGGTGCAGTAGATGGCGGCTCCTTTAACTGAAACGCCATGATAGGCGGCTTGAATGATTGCATTTTGTTCCGCATGGATCCCCCGGCAAAGCTCGTGCATTTTGCCGGATTCAACCCCCATCTGCTCCCGTAGACAGCCAACCTCCAGGCAGTGTCTGAGATTGGCCGGCGCACCGTTATACCCGGTCGACAGGATGCGTTTGTCCTTGACCAGAACGGCACCGACCGCTCGTCGGAGACAGGTCGAGCGCTGGGCGACCAGATTGGTGATGTTCATGAAATAGGCTTCCCATGAAGGGCGGCTTTCTGTCTGGGCCATTTTCGGAAAATCCCTCACTGCTAATCGGTATATTTCGACAAAATCAGGGAGGCGTTGGTGCCCCCGAATCCAAAGGAATTGGTCATGGCATGCTGCACCTTGGTGCGGCGGACGACATTGGGCACATAATCCAAATCGCACTCCTCGGCCTGATTTTCGTAATTGATCGTCGGCGGAATTGTGTCGTGGTGAATGCTCAGGACAGTGAAAACGGTCTCGATGCCACCGGCTCCCCCGAGCAGATGGCCGGTCATCGATTTGGTGGAACTTACGGCCAAATCGTGGGCATGCTCCTTAAACACCGTTTTTATGGCCCGGGTCTCATATAGATCGTTCAAAGGCGTTGAGGTGCCGTGGGCGTTGATGTAGTCAATTTCGGTGTAGTCAAGTGCCGCGTCCCCCAGGGCGGCCGTCATACACCGGACTGCACCCGCCCCGTCCGGCGGCGGCGAGGTCATATGATAGCCGTCGCCGCTCATGCCATATCCGGTAAGCTCGGCGTAAATGGGGGCGCCGCGCTCACGGGCATGATCAAGGGCTTCGATGATCAGGATACCGCTGCCTTCTCCAACCACGAAACCATCCCTGTCTCGATCAAATGGCCGGGATGCTTTTTCGGGTTCGTCATTGCGGGTAGACAGGGCTTTCATGGAAGCGAAGCCGGCGACACAGGTCGGGCTGATAACCGCTTCACTGCCGCCGGTGATCATAGCATCCACGGTTCCGTCTTGGATCAACCTGACCGAATTCCCCACGGCGTGGGCGCCGGCCGCACAGGCCGTGGCAAGGGAAGAATTCGGCCCCTTGGCACCAAAATGGATGGAAATCATTCCGGGGACCATATTGCCGATCATCATGGGAATGAAAAAGGGGCTTACTCTGCGGGGTCCATGTCCGGTAACCTTGAGGACGGTATCCTCCATGAAACTCAACCCTCCCAGACCGCAACCGGTAATGGCACCGACTCTGTCTTCATTGGAACTGTCAATCACCAGTCCGGAGTCCTCAACGGCCATACGGCAGGCAGCCAGAGCAAAGGCGATAAAGGGTTCAACCCGTTTGGCGTCTTTCTTGGGCATGAAATCCTGCGCTTTGAACTCCTTGACTTCAGCAGCAATTTTGGCCGGATAGGCTGATGCGTCAAATCGGGTGATTTCAGCCACACCCGATTTTCCGGCGCAAAGCGATTGCCAGGTCTGCTCAACGCCAATACCCACCGGTGTAACAAGTCCCAATCCTGTGACGACAACTCTTCTCTTCATAGAGTTCGCTCTTCAAATGTTGGTTAAAAGGTTAATTGGTCTACGAATAAAATAAGAAGATAAAAAGAGCAAAAGGTAAGAAAAAGCAGAATTGCAAGGATCTTATCTTCTCAACTTTTTAGCTTCTCGCCCCAAGTTTTTAATTTGGCAACCAGAGATCGGTAACCGGCAACCAGCATCCAGTGACCGGCGCTTTGATCCCTGCACCATACGCATGTGACCTCCGCCGTCTAACGGGCGGCCACATAGTCCATGGCATCCTTGACTGTGGCAATTTTTTCGGCATCTTCATCGGATATTTCGACGTCGAATTCCTCTTCCATGGACATGATTAATTCAACCAGATCAAGGGAATCTGCTCCCAGATCGTCTACGAATGACGCCTCGGGTACGACTTCGTCAAGATCGACACTCAGTTTTTCAGCAATAATTTTTTTTACTTTCTCCTCGACAGACATCAGAGTTACCTCCTTCCGGATTGCTGGAACCCGCAGGCCCCAGGCAGTTGTGAATAATAATGCTCGCGTAGCTCGCAGCTTATGGCTCATAGCTCATAGCTCATGGCTCATGGCTCATAGCTGATAGCTGATAGCTGATAGTTCAATTTTAGGTGGTAATTACTTTGAAACCGGCTTCAATATATATCATTGAAAATGGATTTAAAATGTTAGCTCGCGCCTGAGAACAAGGCGTCGTTTTGGTGCTAAAGCGGAGCGTACACGTTAGTACGTGAGCATTTAGCGCCGAAACGTGATGCACATCTATCAATAAGATAGATGCGGAATCAGGCTCCGCGTGACAACGCAGTTATCAGGTGTGAGATGACATTTTAAATCCGTTTTCACATGTACATGCCGCCGGAAACGTGTATAACCTGCCCGGTAATATAAGACGCCCCCTCGGATGCCAGAAACACAACCGCTGCCGCAATGTCCCGGGGGTTTCCGGCGCGGCCCAGAGGAATCTGGTTTACCATGGCCTCCTTGGCCTTTTCCGGCAGGCCCGCCGTCATATCGGTTTCGATATAGCCCGGTGCCACCACGTTGGCAGTGATGCCCCGTGAAGCCAATTCCTTGGCGACCCCCTTGGTCAGGCCGATGATACCGGCCTTGGAGGCAACGTAATTGGCCTGACCAGGATTGCCGCTTACGCCGACCACAGAGGAGACATTGATGATACGACCGTAGCGCTGTTTCATCATCGGCTTGGTAGCCGCCTTGATGCACAGAAAGGTCCCCTTTAAATTGATATCGAGGACATCTTCCCAATCGGACGCCTTCATGCGCACCAAAAGGCCGTCCCGGGTTATGCCGGCATTGTTCACGAGTACATCGATTCGCCCGGTTTCATCCAGGGCACGCCCGATAAAATCCGAAACCTCTTTTTCGGAGGCGACATTGACCTGTACGCCGGTTGCGGAGCCGCCGGCTTCGGCCACCAGTTTCTCGGTTTGAGCCGCTGCCTCGCCGGCTGAGGAATAGTTAAAAAAAATGCGGTTGTCGGTGTGGGCAAAAGCCCGGCAAATTCCCCGGCCGATCCCTCTGGATCCGCCGGTAACCACAATCGTCCGTTTGACCCCTTGAGCCATGACTACCTCTCAAATACAATGTCGGCAAGCTGGTCCATGTCATGGATAATGTTCTGACAGCTTGCCGTCAATTCGGTGTAAGCAATTTCTTGCATGAACGCATTGGTCATATCCAGGTCACAGGCGCCGCAGCCCATGACAATCTTCAAAATACCCTGGGACACCATCTGGGCGGCCTCATTGGCAAAAAGCCTGGAAACCAGTCTGATCTTTTCGCCGGCGGCATCACCGGAGGCACTGGATTGAACGCTGTCATAGGCCCTGCGGGCCAGGCTGGCCCCCACTTCGACGTGAGTCATCATGTCCGCCAGGGCAAACATGACATACTGCTGCCGGGTCAGGCGCTGTTCGTGGGCCAGGTCGATAGCCGCGTTCAAGGCACTGGCGGCGAGGGCGTAAATACGAGCCCCGATGTCGCCTACTTCGGCGTCCAGCTTCAGCATCTCGTCACTGATGGATCGGTAGAATCCGCCTTTGGTTTTGCGGGTTTTTTTCCAGCGCCAGGTGCTGATGATGTTTTGCTGAATCTCGCTGGTGCCCTCGTATATGCAGGTGATGCGCACGTCTCTTTTGATTTTTTCGACTTCGTACTCGGTGATGTACCCGTAGCCGCCCAGAGCCTGGATGGCATCCTCAGCCGCCTTGTTGGCCGATTCGGTGGCAAACAGTTTGGCGATGGAGCCTTCCACCTCGAGATCGGGTTCACCGGCATCCAGCCTGTGGGCGACTTCGGCGATAAAGGCCTCGGCTGCAGCCAGGCGAACCACATGAGGGATGATCAGTTTGTGGGTGTAGCCCTGCTTCTCCGACAACGGTGCTTTAAACTGGATACGTTCTTTGGCATACTTGACGGCGATTTCCATGGCCGCCTCCCCGCCGCCCAGGGCCATGGCAGCCACCATTACGCGTGTGTAGCCGAAGACCTTGGCGGCCTGTTTGAATCCCTGGCCGGGAATATCGCCGATCAAATTCTCCACCGGCACGAAGGCGTCGGAAAAGGTCAGCGGCGAGGTATTCGAGGCCCGGATTCCATGCTTTTCCTCCCCTTTTCCCGGGGTGTAGCCCTCGGTGCCTTTTTCCATAACAAAAAAGGTAGCCCCCTCGGGCGTATTGGCCAGCACGGTAATGAAATCGGCATACAGGCCCGTGGATATGAACTGCTTGCTGCCGTTGAGCTTGTAACCGATAATGTCACCGCTATCGTCGGTCACCGGATCAGCCTTGGTCTTGATAGCGACCACATTGCTGCCGGCGTCGGGTTCGGTGACCGCATAAGCCACCAGAGCCTTGCCCTCGGCGATCTGTCCGAGCCATTTTTGCTTCTGCGCTTCGGTACCCCCAACCATGATCGGATCGGCCCCCAGCTGTATGGCAAAAAAGGCGGTGGTGACCCCCAGGCAGATCTTGGCCATCTCACGGGTTACGGCGACACTGTCCCGGGCGCCTCCCCCGATCCCGCCGTATTCTTCGGGCAGCATGATGAGTTGCAGCCCGATCTCGGGACCCAGCATTTCCCGGATCGTATCTTCCGGAAATATCTCCATGCGGTCAAATTCCAGTATTTTTTCCCTGGTCAACAGCCGTTTCTTGAGCTGTCCGATGGTGTCCAGAACCATTTGCAGCGATTCCTGGTCCAAGCCCCTGAGTTGGATATCTTCAGATGCCATGGGTTATATTCCTTGCGATGGTTATCTGTTATTGGTTGTCTGGTAAATGGCACGGGTCAGAGAAATCGACTTCGAGTTTGATCTCATGATACCCATACCTGTGTTGCCGCTTTAGGGTGCAGATAACGATTAACCAATCCGCGGCGGCGGATTAGCCTCTGCTCGAATGATTAAGAATTGCGGGTGTTGTTAAACTTGGTCTCAAGGTTTCAGATCTGACATAAAAGCAACCCCCATCACCGGAAGGGGGTTGTTGCAGGCCTGGCATATTGGACAAAACCGGGCGCTAATCCTCATCTGCTGAAACAACGGTGCGGCCTTTGTAGGAACCGCAGCTGGGACAGGCATGATGCGGCAGGGTTGCCTCACCACAATCAGGGCACGTTGACAAATTCGGGGCCGCAGTTTTTTTGTGTGTGCGTCGCTTATCGCGTTTTGACTTGGATGTCTTTCGTTTGGGTACTGCCATTAGTAATCTCCTAACTATCTAAATTATTTAAATTTTTATAAAACTATGATGGGATATCAAAAGTGCGGTTCTAGTAATTCAATTCCAAATGAATGTTAAGGATTTTCACTCGACGGATTAATTTTGTTTGCTTGTGCCGGGTGAGCTTCTGTGCTATTGAAGGTAGCCTGCAACTGTTAGCCTCTTATTATAACCAATTAATATTATTTGTCAAATTTATTTAGGCAGGTTGGGGTCGGCACTACCGGGATTCCAATAAGTGTGGGAATTTTAAGGGAAAACAAAAAAAAATGATCGCCGACCCGCCGATTTGACAGCAGCTGGGTTTTACTAATTATTTACCTATTTTAAGATATTTGCAGTAATCGGATATATCAAAAAACACAGTATTATCTATTAGTTATAATGAGGATCGCAAAGTTTCTCGGCAATTGCGTCGGCTACCATTAGATCGTCCGACGCCATCTGGCGCGGTGTCCGGCCGGGATATGCGCTCGCCCCAGCCGGACATAACAGGAATTGAAAAACTCACCGATCCTTCAGATATAATAATCGACGGACCACTTTACAACAATACTTCGATAAAGGTGAACATAATGAAACAAATCATTACGCGGTTTCCTCCGAGTCCCACCGGCTACCTCCATGTGGGTGGCGCCCGCACGGCAATTTTCAACTGGTTATATGCCCGCCGTTCGAAAGGCAAATTCGTCTTACGCATCGAGGATACGGACGCCGAGCGTTCCACCCAGGCCTCGGTGGACGCCATTTTTGACGCCCTGGACTGGCTCGGCCTCGATTGGGACGAAGGGCCTTATTTCCAAACCCAGCGCTTCGATATTTACCGGGAATATATTCACAAACTCATCGAATCAGGCCATGCCTACTACTGCACCTGTACGCCCGAGCAGATCGACGCCATGCGTCAGCGGGCCATGGCTACCGGGGCCAAACCGCGCTATGACGGCACCTGCCGCAAAAAAGGGCTGGAAAAGTCGGCAAAAACCGTGGTGCGATTCAAAGCTCCGCTGGCCGGCACGACTGTGGTTGCAGATGTCATCAAAGGCGATATCGTCTTTCAAAATGATGAACTGGACGATTTCGTGATTTGCCGCAGCGACGGCACACCAACCTACAATTTCGTGGTGGTGGTGGACGACATTACCATGAATGTCAATACCATCATTCGCGGCGACGACCACGTGATGAACACCCCCAAGCAGATCCAGCTGTACAAAGCCCTGCAAAGCCCGCTGCCCACCTTCGGCCATGTTCCTATGGTGCTCGGCAGCGACCGCGCCCGTCTGAGCAAACGCCATGGCGCCATGTCGGTCACGGCATACCGGGACATGGGCTATCTGCCCGAGGCGCTGATAAACTACCTGGTTCGCCTCGGTTGGTCCCACGGCGATCAGGAATTTTTCACCCGCGACGAATTAGTCGAGGTGTTCGATCTGGAGAGCATCGGCCGGTCGGCAGGCGTCTTTGACACCGACAAGCTGCTGGCCCTCAACGCTGAACACATTATGGCGGCCTCGCCTGAGGATTTGGTCCCTTTGCTGAAACCGTTTTTAGAGCAGCTTGATATTAATCCCGACAATGATGAATACACCCGGCAGGTCATAGAAACCTTGCAGCCCCGCAGCAAAACCCTCAAGGACATGGCCGAGGCCGCCGGTTTCTATTATCTGGATAATATTGTTTACGACGAAAAAGCGGCCAAGAAATTTCTAAAAGCCGCGGCCCTGGAACCGCTGAGTATTTTGACCGCCAAGCTCGAAGCTCTGGAAATCTATGACCAGTCCGGCCTGGAAGGGGTTTTCCAGGCTGTAATGGACGAAACCGAACTGAAACTCGGCAAAATTGCCCAACCCGTGCGGGTCGCGCTGACCGGCAAAACCTTCAGCCCCGGCATTTTCGAGATTATCGCGATTTTGGGCAAGGATAGGGTGCTGCCGCGGCTTAAGAAGGCGGTTCAGTATATTGAAGCGAAAGGATAGCAGGTGAGGGGGTGAGGGGGTGAGAGGGTGAGAGGGTGAGAAAATCAGAATATAGTACGGTGAAGAGAATCTTGCAGCCTCCTTCCGACTGTTCTGTTATAAGTCCTATATGACCTATAAGACCTATACTGAGTTCTGAGGATCTTCCAGCCTTCCGACTATTCTGCCATAGGTCCTATACGACCTATAGGCCCTATATTGAGTTCGGAGAGTTCACCAGCCCCCGCTCGGCTATCCCACCTTCTCACCCTCTGATCTTCTTAACTTCGAATCTTCTTTCTATGGCACTGACAATCTCCGACAAATTCGCAAAAAGCCCTTGACGCACTGGAATTTATTTAATAGTAGATAGGGTCGCACGCCACTGGGGGATCGTCTAGCGGCAGGACGACGGGTTCTGGCCCCGTTAACCCAGGTTCGAATCCTGGTCCCCCAGCCAATTTAAATTTTGTTTTAATTTCAGCAAGATAATATGTCAGCGTCATTCAAAGGCGGGGATTTGAATTTTCGCCTTTTCCATTTTATGACAGAGTTCAGATTATTCCACTTAAAATTAACGTGTCTAGCTGCCATTTTGAATCGTCAGAAGCGATGATGCCACTCCCTGACCTCCCATTCCGGAATGAATCCGTTTTGGACGTGTGAATCCTTTCTCAGAATTTCATCAACCTCCTGCCGGGTTACATTTTCAAAAATGAACAGGGCGGCGCTGAAGTCATCAAAGGGACCCGCGCAGTACATTTTGCCGCTGGCGCTGAGTTCAGCCAGGTAGTCATTGTGGCTGTCTCTTGACGCAGCAATATCATCGGGCAGCTTGAAGGTTCCTCCTGAATTTGCCTCTGCAATCGCCTTTAAATACGAATCCTTGAAATAATCCGAGAGCCTCGCGGTTACAACGTAACTGAGCGCCATCTTGGCACCTCCTTTTCTGGAAAACAAAAATTCAATTTCTGCACAGCATCCGCAGCGCTTATTTATCGACATAGATGATGACCTCGACGTCCAGGTACAAAACGTCGTGGGTCACCGTTCCGCCCATTCCGTCACGCTGCCGCAGTGGGCCGTGATCCCGATTTTTTGATGATAACCCCGTCTGCCCCGAACTCTTTGGCTTCGGCGAAGGTTTTGCTTCTCATTTCTTCTTCATCCCGGTTGCGGCCCACGCGATCGTCGACGGCGTGGATGATCTTGATCGTTTTATAAGGCCGTTGGACCTCCTGTGCCGACTTATAGACATCCAAATGACCGGTATTGGGAGGACGGTACTCCGGATCGACCTCCTGGATCCTGAGGTCCGGTCCGCACCCACCAACAAGAACTGCCAGCACAGATGCAGCCCCCAGAATTCTTTTCAGCGTTGAACGTTTCATTTTTTGATCCACTCCTTTGCCGTTGCTTTTTCAGTGTTTGAAGGCAAGGCTGCGAGCCAGCCTCTGATGGTCTGCCAGAAGATAATCATTGCAGCTTGAAAAAAAACTTGCATTTTTCACCGTAGCCCCATAGAGATTTATTCTGCAAAATTAAATGCCTATTAAATGTTTCCTTTCAAGCGTTATAACGGGAAAACCATTATGAAAACTTTGGATAAGAACGAAAAAAATTCGGCGGACACGCCGTCGTCGACCAATTTTATCAAGCAAATTATCACTTCCGATCTGCAGGCCGGTAAAAATGACGGTCGGGTGCATACGCGCTTTCCCCCCGAACCCAACGGTTATCTGCATATCGGCCACGCCAAGTCGATTTGCCTGAATTTCGGCCTGGCCAACGAATTCAACGGCAAGTGCAATCTGCGCTTTGACGACACCGATCCGAGCAAGGAGTCGATGGAATACGTCGATTCGATCAAAGAAGATGTGCGCTGGATGGGATTTGACTGGGAGGACCGGGAATACTATGCCTCCGACTACTTCGAGCAGCTTTTTGAATATGCCGTCCAGTTGATCAAGGCCGGCAAGGCCTATGTGGACAGTTTAAGTGCCGATCAAATCCGAGAATATCGCGGAACGCTGACCGAACCCGGCAAAAACAGCCCGTATCGCGAGCGTTCCGTCGCGGAAAATCTGGATCTGTTCGAACGCATGCGGGCCGGCGAGTTCGAGAACGGGGAACACGTGCTGAGAGCCAAAATCGACATGGCGTCACCCAACATTATCATGCGGGACCCGACCCTGTATCGCATCAAGCACGTCGCCCACTACCGCACCGGCAAGATGTGGTGCATCTATCCCATGTATGATTTCACTCACTGCCTGTCGGACTCCATCGAAGGCATCACCCACTCCAACTGCACCCTGGAATTCGAATCCAATCGCGAGTTGTACGACTGGGTGCTGGACAATCTGGATGTATTTCACCCCCAGCAGATCGAGTTTGCCCGTTTAAACCTGAATTTTACCGTATTGAGCAAACGCAAGCTGATCCGCCTGGTGGACGAGGCTCATGTGGACGGCTGGGACGATCCCCGCATGCCGACGATATCCGGCGTGCGCCGCAGGGGCTACCCACCGGAGGCGCTGCGCAATTTCTGCGACCGTATCGGTGTGGCCAAGGCCGACAGCACGGTCGATATGGCGCTGCTGGAATACTGCGTCCGCGAATACTTGAATAAAACGGCGCCCCGGGTGATGGGCGTGCTGCGGCCCTTGAAGGTAATCATCGACAATTATCCCGCCGGCGAGGTCGAGGAACTGGAAGCGATCAACAATCCCGAAGACCCCTCCCAGGGGGTACGCCAAGTGCCTTTTTCACGGGAGCTATTCATCGAACGGGAGGATTTCATGGAAGAACCCCCTAAAAAATTCTTCCGCCTGGCGCCCGGCCGGGAAGTGCGCCTGCGGTATGCCTACTTCATCACCTGCGTGGATGTGGTCAAAGATCCGGCCACAGGGGATGTCATCGAGCTGCATTGCACTTACGACCCGGCAACCCGCGGAGGCGACGCACCGGACGGCCGGCGGGTAAAAGGCACCCTGCACTGGGTGTCGGCCGACCACGCCGTCGATGCCACGGTGCGCCTCTTCAATCACCTGTTCACCAAAGAAAACCCCAACGAAGTCGCGGAGGGAAAAGACTTCACCGCCTACTTGAATCCAAACTCCCTGGAAGTGCTTAACGGCTGCAAACTCGAGCCCAGCCTGGCCGGGGCGCCCCCCGGCAGCCGCTGCCAGTTCGAACGGCTGGGGTATTTTTGTGTGGACGCCAAGGATTCCACACCCGCCAAACCGGTATTCAACCGCACCGTGACATTGCGGGACACCTGGGCCAAAATTCTCAAGGCACAGAAAAAGAAAAGCGGCTAAAAGGATTAGAAGGTAAGAAGATCAGCGGGTGAGAAGGTGGGAAGATCCTCTAAACTCAGTATAGGGCCTATAGGTCGTATAGGACCTATGGCAAAATAGTCGGGAGGCTGGAAGATCCTTCAAACTCAATATAGGTCCTATAGGTCATATAGGACCTATAACAGAACCGCCGGAAGGCCGGAAGACCCTCCGAACTCAGTATAGGGCCTATAGGTCGTATAGGACCTATAACAGAACAGCCGGCGGCTGGAAGATCCTCCTCGCCGGCTGGTATTCTGTTTATTTCACCTTTATATCTTCTAACTTTCCTATCCGGACCGATACCAGCGGTACACCTGCCGAATCCCGTCCTCCAACTCAATTCCGGCCCGCCATCCCAGGTTGTCAAGTTTGGAGACATCCAACAGTTTTCGGGGTGTACCGTCCGGTTTGCCCGAATCCCACTCAATCTGCCCTTCGTAGCCCACGACACCGGATATAATTTGGGCCAGTTCTAAGATCGTCTGGTCCTGGCCGCAGCCGATGTTGATGAGATCCGGTTGATCGTTATGGTTCATCAAGAACACACCGGCATCAGCCAGGTCATCAACATGTAAAAACTCGCGCAGCGGGGTGCCCGAGCCCCACAGAATGACGACGGGTTGACCCGCCGGGCCATCCAAGGGCTGATTGGTGGACGGATCGATGCCGAGGGCGGTTTTCAAATCGGGGGGAATGGGGCCCCGGACGGCCTCGTCTTTTTCAATCGCACCGCATTGGCCCGCGGCCGCCAGTTTGGCCAGATGAAATTTACGGACCAGGGCCGGCAGCACGTGGGAGGTTTCCAGGTCGAAGTTGTCGTTGGGACCGTAAAGATTGTTGGGCATCACGCTGATAAATGCGGTATTGTACTGGCGGTTGTAAGCCTGGCACATTTTTATCCCGGCGATCTTGGCAACGGCATAGGGTTCATTGGTGGGTTCGAGATAACCGGACAACAGGTATTCTTCCTTGATGGGCTGGAGGCAGTGTTTGGGGTAGATGCAGGCGCTGCCCAGAAAGAGCAATTTTTCTACCTTATTAATAAACGCAGCCTGGATCACGTTGGTCTGAATGGCGATGTTTTCATAGATGAATTGGGCCGGATAGATGCTGTTGCCCCAGATGCCACCCACCTTGGCAGCCGCCAGAATCACATACTCCGGCTGTTCGCTTTCGAAAAAGGCCTCCACCCGATCCTGCTTGAGCAAATCCAGCTCGGCATGACTTCGGGTGATTATGTTGTTGTAGCCTTCAGCCTCCAGCCGGCGCACGAAGGCCGAGCCGGCAAGGCCGCGGTGACCGGCAATGTAAATTTTCGAGGTTTTTTTCATTTCTCTTCCTACCAGGTATCCATCCGAATCTGCCTGGGGCGAATTGGTTCAGGGCAGGGCCCGAGCGTTTCTTCTACGACCCCTTTTTACCACCCTTCCTTTTTTTAACATGTTTTGGAAAAGGTCCAAAAACGCTCCATCCGGTTCAACCAAAAACTCTGTAGCTGATCTACATGAAGCGCCAGAAACCAGGGATTCAGCAGGTTTTTTTTGTTATAACGGAGAGGTACGGCGGTGTCGAAACGACACACCCGGCCCCCGGAACATTCCACGACGGCCTGCCCGGCGGCGGTGTCCCATTCCATCGTCGGACCCGTGCGGGGATAGACATCCGCCCGACCTTCGGCCACCAGGCACAGTTTGAGCGAACTGCCGGCGGAAATAAATTCGACCTTGTCATATTCCCGCCGTTTTTGGGCCACAAAGGCCTCGAGCTCGGGCGTGGCGTGGGAGCGGCTTCCCGCGATGGTAAAGGGCCTGTTGGCCGGCTTCTCGACCGGCAGGCGGGTTGATTGACCGGTCAGACCGGATAATAGATCAGCGGCCTGCCTGTCCGACATCCGCGACAAGCGGCCGATGAATTCGGATTTTCGAATTAGCGCATCATCGATTTGGCCGGCGTTCACCCTGAAAGACCCCACCCCAGCGGCCGCAAAATACAACCGGTTTTGGTCGGGCACAAAGACGACGCCGGCAACCGCCTTGTTTTCGTAAATCGTTGCGATGTTAACGGTGAATTCTCCGTTTTTCTTGATGAATTCCTTGGTACCGTCCAGGGGATCTATCAGAAAGAACGTCTTCCAGAACTTGCGGTCATCGTAGGCAATCGTGCGGCCCTCCTCGCTTAAAATCGGAATCGCAAAACCGGCGAGGCAGGCGGCGATAATTTCATGGGAGCGCCTGTCTGCCAGGGTGAGCGGTGAGCTGTCGTCTTTGGCCTCGACCTTGAAATCGGATGAGTGGTACACGTGTAAGATGGCGTCTCCCGCTGCCAGGGCTGCGTGAATGGATGCCAGAAGATAGTGCTTTGCGTTAATCATTTCGTCGTCTTTTCGATCGCTCTTATTTGGATCCTCAATACGATCTGATATTTTAACTGAGGAGTCGGGGAGTTTTTCATTCCTTAGTCTGTCCGGACGGACAGCTCGTCAGATGGCGCCGGGCCACTAAATGATAGCGCAGACTATCGGGGAGAAACGCCCTTATTTAAAAATGGCTTCTTTTGGAACTGGAACCAGTCTATTATGAACCGGTGGCAAAGTCAAATTTACAAAAACATTGTCGCGGCCGAACCGGATGGGCGAAACCCGACAGATAAACATACTTTTATATTGATTTTTGCCAATTTTTTTGTCATAAAGTCCGGGTACCCCGGTCTCTTCTGAAAATGAACGGGATCCTTAGCCCAGCGACACCGATGGACAGTGTGCCAGAAATCCTGGCGAAGCGGGATGTGACCAAGCGCTGGGAACATTGGAAAGCACATTATGTGGGTATGCCGGTTTGCCTGGTCTCAATTGCATGTCAGAGAACCCGGATAAAAAGAACACTTTGCTGAGATCTATTCGGGTTTAATTCGAAATTTACCGGCTTCAAGTTGTTTCGAGCACCGGGGGGAAAACGCCTGGAGCAGATGTTATGAGGAGAACAGTAGGGGTATTTTCGAATCTGATGAGTTTAGACGAATCGGGCTTTTCTGAGGCCTATGGAGGTTTAGACCCAGAGCTGAAAGGGGGCAGCGCTTGAGGCCGGCAACGCGGGCAGTAACAGCTTGGGGTTGGGAGTGCTAGCGGATATATTGATTGTGAATCGGTAGGAGGATGTTAGAACGGAAGAAGAATTCTGGTTTGGCGCTCCCAACCCCAGAAACATTTTCCCCATAGAAAGGCAGAGCCTTATCAAGGCTCTGCCTTTTTTTATGATCGCACACCGGCCTCCCGGGGAGGCAGCGGAATCATAGAACTGAACGGAGCTGCCCCGAAGCTGTCAAAATCTGATCTGATGGCCGTAAAATCGCCTGACGGAGCTAGGCGGATGCATCTGCATTTGGGACGACCCAGGCTTCGCTGTTATTTTTCAGTGCACCCGCCTAGCCGAAAACAATCCCCACATATCCCACAAAACTGTCTCCCGGCGACTTATCGTAACTGGTAGCATAGGCAATCTCGGTGGCACCGCCGGCCCCGAGATGTTTGGCAGTCTCAATTGCGGTGGCAGCGGCTCCGGCGCAGCAGGCATTCTGATTGGACTGTGCTTCGACAATGACATTTTCAGGATTCAAATCAAGCATGGCGTCAATCACAGCGCGATCATTTTCATTGCGCACCCAGTCCACGGCCTGTGTACCGGTGCCTTGCAACACCATACCGTAGTTGCGGCCGTAGTGGGTAAGATCGGTGGAACCGATCACTTTAATCGACAATCCCAGTTGTCTGGCCATCTCGACCGCAGCCCGGCCGACGGCTAGCGAATCGGTATGGGGCGGTACGCCCATGGCGACGATTTTGACGTCTTTGAAAAAGTATTTGATAAATGGAAGCTGCAATTCGATGGTGTTATCCTGGGTAAAGCGGTTCGGCGTCTCCAGCGTAAATGCAAACTTTTCGGCCAGCAACGCGGCCAGTTCCTCTTCAACCGGCAGCTCGCCAAAAGGCGTCCCCCAGGCCCCTTCCGTCATTATATAGCGCGGGGATCGCGGATGCAGATGCATCCCGAATATCACCACGGTGTCCACGGGCGTGCCGCTTTGCAGGCAACGGATCACGTTGCAGGCGATACTGCCCGAAAAGTACCAGCCGGCATGAGGCACGATCCCGCCGACCGCATCTTTCTCGGCAGGGGTGAGGGCCTGGCCCTCTGCAAGAAAATCACTGATCTGTTTCTCGCAATCGGACGCCCTGGCAGGATACCAGCTTCCGGCAAATACCGGCTGTCTGATTCCGGCGGATGTCATGGTTTACCCTCCCTTTCCGGATAATCCGAAGTTTAATTTTTGTAAAAATGGGGTGGTTTTCTAATCCCGGTTCGGCCCGGTCTGGGGCAGCAGGGTGCGGCATTTTAACAGTTGGGTTCAGTCTCAGCCGTGCGTAAACACAGAGACACCCATGCAGGCGGCCGCTGCCCCGATGTTTTCCACAGTATAAACAATTGAATAACGCTTTGCAATGCCGATGTATTCCTCCGGCTTGAGACCCCCCGAAATGTTATAGCCAGACGGTTCATCCAGCCATGCCGCGAAACTCGGCCCCGCCGCAATGTTGAAACAATCCGCCTGAGACGGATTTGAGATGGCTTTTGGCCACCTTGACAGCGTAGCATTTATCATTATTGTTAGTTTCGAGTTTTCTTTTCAGAATAGATGATTAGATTATCAAATAGATCGGCCCGATGTTCGCTTCGGGATGCTGATCGATGCTTTTAGGCGACCATAACCGCTTTGGTCGGAAAATCTGAATTTGACAGGAGGATGCTATGTGGGAATACACGGACAAAGTAAAAGATCACTTTCTTAACCCTCGCAACGTCGGTATCATCACCGACGCTGACGGCGTGGGGGAAGTCGGCTCTCTGGCCTGCGGTGATGCCCTGACCTTTTATTTCAGTCTCGATGAAAACGGAAAAATCAAGGACGCCAAATTTCAAACTTTTGGATGTGCCAGCGCAATCGCGTCCTCCTCCGCGCTGACCGAAATGGTAAGAGGCCTCACCCTCGATGAGGCCCGCAAAATCACCAATGAAGACATCGCCGAATATCTCGGGGGCCTGCCCAAAGAAAAAATGCACTGCTCCGTCATGGGACGCGATGCCCTTGAAAAAGCCATCACATGTCATCTCGGCGAAGACGAAAAAGAGGTCGAAGGCGAGATCGTCTGCGAGTGTTTCGGTGTGACCGATCTCGAGATTGACCGGGTCGTGCGGGAAAACCACCTGAGCACCATTGAAGATGTGACTGATTTTGTAAAAGCCGGCGGTGGCTGCGGCAACTGCCACGATCGAATCCAGGAAATAATCGACGGCATCCGCGGTACGGTGCACCCCAAAAGGAAAAAATCTCCGGCCCTGACCAACCTGCAGAAAATCAAATTGATCGAAGATAGCATTGAAAGGGAAATCAACCCCAATCTTAAAAAAGATGCGGGCAGGCTCGAACTGGTCGACGTGGACGGCAACCGGGTCCTGGTGAGAATGGGGGGCAGCTGTGCGTCCTGTGTAAAATCCCCCGTAACCCTCAAGCATTATGTCGAAAGCAAGTTGCGGGAGTTGGTTGCACCTGAAATTATTGTCGAGGAGGTGCAGTGATGGATGTCATCTACCTGGACAACAACGCCACCACCAAGGTTGCGCCGGAAGTCGTCGAGACAATGCTGCCCTATTTGTCGGATTACTACGGCAACCCCTCCAGCATGCACTCTTTTGGCGGCAACGTCGCCGAGAAAATCAAGGAAGCCCGCCAAAGTATCGCCGACCTTATCGGTGCAACGGCGGATGAGATCGTTTTTACCAGCTGCGGCACGGAAAGCGACGGCACCGCCATTCGCGCCGCCCTGGAATCATACCCGGACAAAAGACATATCGTCACTTCCAGAGTCGAACATCCCGCCATCAAAAGCCTTTATGAAACCCTCTCCAAACAGGGCTACCGGGTGACTTTTGTTCCGGTCGATAACGACGGCCGTCTGGACCTGGATTATTTGTACAATAGCCTCAGCGAGGACACGGCCGTGGTCAGCCTGATGTGGGCCAACAACGAAACCGGGGTCGTCTTTCCGGTGGAGGAAATTTCCCGGGAGGTCAAGGACCGCGGCATCGTTTTTCACACGGATGCCGTGCAGGCGGCCGGCAAAATTCCGATAGATGTCAATAATACCGGGGTGGACATGCTGTCGCTGTCCGGGCACAAATTTCACGCGCCCAAAGGCATCGGCATCCTCTACATTCGCAAAGGCACCAAATTCGCGCCCTATATGATCGGCGGCCACCAGGAAAAGGGACGGCGCGGCGGCACTGAAAACGTGGCCTCCATTATCGGTCTGGGCCATGCCGCCAGACTGGCCCAGCAGCATCTCGAGGAAAACAGCTACGCCTGTGTCAGCGAGCTGCGCGATAATCTGGAAAGCGCCCTGCTGGAGAAGATCAGCTATTCGATGGTCAACGGCGACACGCAAAACCGATTGCCCAACACCACCAGCATCGCCTTTGAATACGTGGAAGGCGAGGCCATTTTGCTGATGATGAATGAACATGGGATTTGCGCCTCATCGGGATCGGCCTGCACCTCCGGATCGCTGGAGCCTTCCCATGTGCTGCGCGCAATGGGTGTTCCCTTTACGGCGGCCCACGGCTCGATCCGTTTCAGCCTCAGCCGCTATAACACCAAGAATGAAATCGACTTTGTGATCGAAAAGATGCCGCCCATCATCGCCCGACTGCGTGAGTTGTCACCATTTTGGAAGGACGCCGCTGATCTTAAAAGTAAGAACTAAAAGTACCAAACAGATAATAGAAGATCAGAGGATGAGAGGGTGTGAAGATAAGAGAAAAGCAGCCTCCGTAATCTTATACGGGATGTGAGACTTCAGCGTTCTATAATCAAAGCCCTGCCAGGAGTTTGGCGGGGCTCTTTTTTTGCAGTCCTAAACTAAAAGTACGGTCCTATGAACACAAATAAGGCTAAAGACAGCTAATCGGCCAACCGCGACTTTTGCCTGACTTTAGCGACTAGCCACTCGATCCAGGGGTCGAAACCCTCCTCGGTCTTGGCCGAGATTTCAAAGACCGGCATGTCCGGGTGAACCTGATGAATGTAATCGATAGCGCTGTCTTTGTCATAGTCGAGATAGGGCAGCAGGTCGATCTTGTTCAAGAGAGCCACCTCGCATTCTCTGAACATCAGCGGATATTTGGCCGGCTTGTCTTCGCCCTCGGTAACGCTCAACACCACGGCGCGGGCATCTTCGCCGATGTCGAATTCAGCCGGGCAGACCAGGTTGCCGACATTTTCCACGATCAGCAAATCGATATCGTCCAGGTCCAATCCCCCCCCAGCCTTTTCGATTACGTGGGCGGCCAGGTGGCAGTCTCCGCCGAATTCATCCGTGTTGATCTGCACCACCGGAACCCCGCTGACGGCCAGCCTGTCGGCGTCGTTGGTGGTGCAGATGTCGCCGACAATGACGGCACTTCGGATTTGGTCCGCGACCCGAACCAGAGTTTTCTCCAGGGTGGTTGTTTTCCCCGAGCCCGGTGAACTCATCATGTTGAGAACGAAGACGCCTTTTTGGGCAAACATCTTGCGGTTCTGCGCCGCCATTTTTTCATTGACGTCGAGCACTCGGCGCACCACCTTTATCTCCCGCGTTCCGCTTTTCTGGGTGGCGATATCCGTACCGGCGGCCGTACCGGGCGGGTGAGGGTGGGCGCGGCGCGAATCGTCGTGGTGAAAGCATCTTTTGGTTTTGAATAAATTATCAAGAAACATGGCTGTCCTTTTCGGCAATTTCAATGGAGTCGATGTCCAGTTCCCGGCCGGAAAGAATTTCGAGCGAACCGCTGTCGCAGTTTTCGCATTTGAATGCCGGGCTTTCGATGGTCCATTGGGTCTGGCAAACGTTGCACCTGGCCACCACCGGCAACTCCTCGATGGCAAGCTCGGCCCCTTCCAGCGGGGTGTCCTTGACGGCGACGTCAAAACAAAACCGCAGACTGTCTGCTACCACGGCGGCCAGTCTACCGATTTTCAAATTGATCCTGGCCACTTTCACCGGACCTGCATCCGGGGGGATCGAAGCGGTGGCGATATCGACTATTTGAAGGGCGATGCCCATTTCGTGCATGGAGAAATTCCATTTAATTGGTATTTGGTGTTCAGTTTTTGGTGTATGGTGTTTAGTATGGCAATAAGGGTCATGAGATCCACACACTAAATACCAAACACAAAACACTATTTAAATGAGGGGTCGGGAAGTTTCTGCCCAATAGTCTACGCTAACATTCAGTAGCCCTGCGCCATTAGAAGCGGTGTCCGGCCGGGGTATGGGCTCGCCCCAGCCGTAACAAATCAGTAGCGGACTGCGTATACACGCGCCCAATCCCCTGCGCTGGATCCAAACAGGCAGAGACGATCAGCGACGGCGTGAAGATTGTCTTTGGGGCGTGTCCGGATCCATTCGACGCGGGATAGCTGCCGTACCCAAGTTGCGCGGTCATATGGTTACGGCTGGGGCGAGCCCATACCCCGGCCGGACTTAGCAGGGAATGAAAAACTCCCCGATCCCTCATTTAAATACTTCAGCACACAGTTCGCCGAGGGCTCCCAGGTTTTCGCTGACGTGGATCCCGGCCGTCTTCATGGCCGTGATTTTGGCTGCGGCGGTACCGCTGCCGCCGCTGATAATCGCACCGGCATGGCCCATGCGACGACCTGGGGGTGCCGTTACACCGGAGATGAATCCGACAACCGGCTTGCTCATTTTCTCAGATACGAATCGGGCAGCCTCCTCTTCGGCGGTTCCGCCGATTTCACCGACCATGACCACCCCTTTGGTGTCCGGATCCTGTTCGAAAGCACCCAAACAATCGATAAAATTGGATCCGATGATCGGATCGCCGCCGATCCCGATACAGGTACTCTGACCAATACCCTGCAATGTCAGCTGATTGACCACTTCATAGGTCAGGGTTCCGGAGCGTGACACCACCCCGATCGGTCCACCGGGCTTATGAATGGGACCCGGCATAATACCTATTTTGGCCTCACCGGGAGTAATGATTCCGGGGCAGTTGGGACCGATCAGGCGCAAGGGTTTGCCCTCCAGATAATTCATGACCCGCATCATGTCCAGGGTCGGTATGCCTTCGGTGATGGCCACGATCACACCGATCCCGGCGTCCGCTGCTTCCATTATGGCATCAGCAGCAAACGCCGGGGGCACAAAAATCAGGCTGCAGTTGGCGCCGGTTGCGGCCACCGCGCTGCTGACCGTGTTAAACACGGTAACATCGTCCATTTTCTGCCCGGCCTTACCAGGAGTAACTCCGGCCACCACCTGGGTGCCATATTCGATGCATTGACGGGTGTGAAACTGACCCTCTCTGCCGGTTATCCCCTGAACCACCACTTTTGTGTTCTTGTCGACGAAGATGCTCATTTTTGCCGCCTCAAATCCTGCTCAAACCCTATGGTTAACTATTGAGAAAATCAGAAGTTAAGAAGGTAGGAAGGTAAGAATTGTGGATGTCAGCCACATCTCAGCTTCTTAACTTCTCACCTTCTTAACTTCTTTCTTTAGCCTTCTCACCTTCCTGATCTTCCCACCTTCTTAACTTCTCTCTCCTCAGCTCCCGACCATCTCCGCCACCTTGTCGGCGGCATCCTTCAAGTCGACGGCCGTCGTCAACTTCAGTCCCGATTCAGCCAGTATTCGACGGCCTTCTTCGATGTTGGTTCCCTCCATGCGAACCACAACCGGCACATCGATTCCTGTTTTGCGGGCGGCCTGTACGACGCCTTCTGCCAGCACGTCGCACCGCAGGATGCCGCCAAAAATATTAATCAGGATGCCTTTGACATTCGGATCGCTCAGTATGATTCTGAAGCCGTTTTCAACCATTTCGGCGCTGGCACCGCCGCCGACGTCCAGAAAATTGGCAGGTTCTGCTCCGGCCAGCTTGATAAGGTCCATGGTGGCCATGGCCAGGCCGGCGCCGTTGACCATGTTGCCCACATTGCCGTCCAGGTTGATGTAGTTGAGATTGAACTTGGATGCTTCCACCTCCAGGGGATCTTCCTCGTCGAGATCCCGGTATTCCAGGATATCCTTGTGCCGGAACAGAGCATTGTCGTCAAAATTGACTTTGGCATCCAGTGCGATGACGGTTTGCTCGGCGGTGATCACCAGGGGATTGATTTCCACCAACGAACAATCATAGTCGACGAACATCCGGTACAGATTTTTAAGCATGGCCACGAAAGGTTTCATCACGCCCGGCTCAAGATTGAGACCAAAGGCGACTTCCCGGCAGTGATAACCCTGAATGCCCTGCAGGGGATTAATGGCAACTTTGATGATTTTTTCCGGGGTGTCGGTGGCCACTTCCTCGATATCCATACCGCCGGCTTCACTGACCATCACCACAATCTTGGCCGTTTCCCGATCCGGAATAATGCTCAGGTAAAGCTCTTTGGCGATGTTCAACCCCTGTTCCACCAGAATTTTTTTAACCGGTCGGCCCTGGGCGCCGGTTTGATGGGTCACAAGATTCATTCCAATGATCTGTTGGGCGGTAGTTTCAACTTCCTGTTCGGATTGGGCCAGTTTTACGCCCCCGCCTTTGCCGCGACCACCGGCGTGGATCTGGGCTTTTATGACGACGGGATATCCTCCCAGTGTTGCGGCGACCGCAGCCGCCTCCCCGGAGGTAAAGGCGACCCCTCCCCGGGGCACGGGGATGTCATTCTTGGCAAACAATTCCTTGGCCTGATATTCGTGGATCTTCATTTGTGTATATCTCCCGGAAATGCAAAAAGATATATGTTAGATGCGGCCTATGATTCCTGCAGGTAAAATGCAAGAGGACAGAAGGCAGATGACCGAGGACGGAGGAACCTGCTTCGCCTTTCAGGCTTCTGCCCTCCGTTTTCTGTCTTCTGTTTTCTGTCCTCCGTTTTCTGTCTTCCGTCCTCTGGGTGTTATCCGATCACACAGAGCACATCACCTTTGGCAACCGAATCCCCGCTGCTGAAATTAATGGCCTTGATCGTGCCGCTGGCGGGTGCCGGCAGCGCGTTTTCCATCTTCATGGCTTCTAGAATGACCACCGTTTCGCCTTCGTTGACGGCATCGCCGACATTTTTTTCATAACCGATGATCATACCGGGCATCGGTGCGTTCATCGCGGTGCCCTCGACGGCGGCCGCCGGTGCGGGCGCGGGCTCGGCTGCGGGAGCCGATTCCTTGGCAGCCGGGGCCGGGGCCGGTGCGGCCGCCGGTTGCGCCATCGGCGCCGCCGGCATCATTCCCGGACCGGGCTGGACATAGTTGACCATCGGAACGCCGTCAACGGCGTCGACACCGACTTCAAAATATTCATCATCCACGAACACATTGAAGGTACGCAGGTTCTCACCCTTGGCCGGAGCGGCTTTCGCGGTTTTTTCAACCAGTTCTCCAGCCTTGGCCTTTTTAAGCAGTTCCAGTTCCGCCTTGGCATCTTCCAGGGTTCGGGGGCTTACTTCGGGCGGCGGCTGCTCTTTGCCGTATTTCCAGTTTAAGAATTTCTTGCCGGTTACCGGATAGAGCGCATAAATCAGCACATCATCCAGATCGACGGCCAGGCCTTCGGTGTCCTCTTTGGCTTTATCCAGTTCCGGCTCCAGAACCTCGGCCGGCCGGCAGGAAATCGGTTCCTCGCCGCGGTCATAACCCTTGAGGGCTTTTTTCTGGACCTCCGGGTAGATGGGGACCGCTGTTTTGCCGTAAAGGCCGTAGCAAAGGTCCTTGACCTGGGCCGTAATCATCTTGTAGCGCTCGTTTTCATCATCGAAAAGTACATTGTTGACCGTCTGAATACCCACGATCTGGCTGGTGGGGGTCACCAGTGGGATTTGCCCCAAATCCTTCCTGACCCGCGGCAGTTCGGCATAGACTTCGTCGATTTTGTCGAGGGCATCCATTTCCCTCAACTGGTTGACCAGGTTGGACAGCATGCCGCCCGGAGTCTGGTGCAGCAGCACGTTGATGTCGATGACCGACATTTTGGTGTCATCCAGCAGGTAGCGGTACTTGGGCATGATTTCTTTTTCAAAGATCTCGTTGATGGCGGCCAGGTGCCGGATGTCGAAACCGGTATCGCGGTTGGTGCCGAGCAGGCTCATCACCAGCGGTTCGATGGCCGCATGGGAGGTGCGGTAGGCGTAAGGCGACATGACGGTGTCGATGATGTCGACGCCGGCCTCGATGGCCTTGAGGTGGCTCATCGGCGACATGCCGGAGGTGAAGTGACTGTGCAGGTGAATCGGCGGTTTGACCGTCTCCTTCAAAGCCTTGACGATGGCATAGGCGTCATAGGGTGCGATCAGCCCGGCCATGTCCTTGATACAGATGCTGTCGGCGCCCATGGCCTCGAGGTCCTTGCCTTTGTTGACATAGTAGTCGATGTTGTAAACCTCACCGCCCATCCGCGGTTCGGTCATAGTATAGCAGATACAGCCCTGAAAATGTTTTCCGCATTCCTTGATGACCGGAACCACCGTTTCAAAATTGCGGTAGTCATTGAGGGCATCGAAGGTTCTGAAAATATCCATGCCGTTGGCGGCGGTTCGTTCGACGAATGCTTTGGCGACATCATCGGCGTAGTTGCGGTATCCCACCAGGTTTTGGGCCCTGAGCAGCATCGAAAAAGGGGTTTTTTTGATGTAACGCTTTAGCGTCCGGATTCTTTCCCAGGGATCCTCGTTTAAAAAGCGGTGCATGGTGTCGAAGGTGGCGCCACCCCAGACCTCCATGGCCCAGAATCCGACTTCATCCATCATTTCGGCCACCGGAATCATGTCCTCGGTTCTGCCGCGGGTGGCAAAAAGCGACTGATGGCCGTCGCGCAGGCTGATATCCTCGATTTTTACGGGATTTTCGGCCGCCGGCCGGTCCTTGTCATAATTCATTGTGGTCATTTTGAATTCAAATTGGTCACTCATTGTCATGTTCTCCTGTAAGATATTGGTGTTCGATACACGCAGCGTCTAGAAAGCGCGGTTGCGTTGAAACGTTCTCATCTGCATCAGGTGGCGCATCTGCATTTGCGCCTGTCTGCCGCTCATCCCCCATGGTTTGACGGCAGCTGCAGCCGCTGTCGTCACCGCGGCGCTCTGCGGGGGCATACCGGCCATGGCGGCCTGCATGCTCAGCGCCTCCTCATCCTGGATATAACTCATCACTGCGGCGATGGCGGCCATAACTTTCTTGTCGTCGGTCATTTGTTCACCCTTTCTATCAGGTTAGGCCGGTTGTGCAATTAGCTCCTGGATAATTTTCACCCTCAACGGCGCTGCAGGCAAACCGGCATCACGCTACATCGGAATATTGCCATGCTTTTTCGGGGGCCGGGTTTCACGCTTGGTACACAGGACCTCGAGCGCGTCGATCAGACGCGGCCGGGTTTCGCTCGGCAGGATGACGGCATCGATGTAACCCCGGCTGGCGGCGATATAGGGATTGGAGAAAAGTTCGTTGTACTCGTCGATTTTCTCCTGGCGTTTGGCTTCCGAATCATCGGCTTCCTTGATCTCCTTGCGATGGATGATGTTGGCCGCCCCGGCTGCTCCCATGACTGCAATTTCAGCCGTCGGCCAGGCAAAGGCCATGTCGGCACCCAGATCCCTCGAACACATCGCCAGATACGATCCGCCATAATCCTTGTGGGGCACCAGCAGCAATTTCGGCACCGTTGCTTCGGAATAGCACCACAACAGTTTGGCCCCGTGCCGGATAATGCCGCCCCACTCCTGCTGACTTCCGGGCAGGTAGCCGGGCACATCGGCAATCGTCAGCAAAGGAATGTTGAACGCATCGCAGAAACGGATGAATCGCGTGGCCTTGTCCGAGGCATTGATGTCAAGGCAGCCGGCCAGCACATTGGGTTGGTTGGCGATAATACCGATGGCTCTGCCGTTCAACCGGGCCAGACCAACGATGATATTGCGGGCAAAATGCTCATGGGGCTCGAAAAACGCGCCGTTGTCGACAATCGAGCGAATGACGTCCTTCATGTCGTAGGATTTGTTGGGGCTGTCGGGAATTATCGTATTCAGTGCTTCATCGGTGCGGTTGCGGTCATCACCGGTATCCTCGTGCGGCGGGTCCTCCATGTTGTTGGAGGGCAAATAAGATAACAGGCGTCTGATCTGATCAATGGCGTCTTCATCGCTGTCACAGGCAAAGTGGGCCACGCCGCTTTTCTCGTTGTGGGTCAGAGCGCCCCCCAATTCTTCGAAAGTGATCTCTTCACCGGTAACGGACTTGATCACATCGGGTCCGGTAATGAACATATAACTGCTGTTTTTGACCATGAAGACATAGTCAGTCATCGCCGGGGAATAGACGGCGCCGCCGGCGGTGGGCCCCATGATAGCGGAAATCTGCGGGATGACGCCCGAAGCGGCCGAGTTGCGGAAGAAAATCTGGCCATAGCCGGAAAGCGCATCGACACCTTCCTGGATACGGGCGCCGCCGGAGTCGTTGATTCCCACGAAGGGTGCCCCCGCCTTCATGGCCAGGTCCATGACCTTGCAGATCTTTTTGGCGTGCATCTCACCGAGGCTGCCGGCCCTGGCGGTGAAGTCCTGGGCAAACGCAAATACCGGTCGTCCATCCACCAGCCCATGGCCCGTAACAACACCGTCCGCGGGTATGTCCACATTTTCCATGCCGAAGTTGACGCAACGATGGCTGACGAACATATCAATTTCGCGGAATGTTCCCTGGTCGAATAACAGATCCAGGCGCTTGCGGGCAGTCAACTTGCCCTTTTCCTGCTGGGCGGCAACCGCTTTCTCCCCACCCATTTCAAGCAATTTTGCTTCCCGGGCTTTCAGGTCTTTAATTTTATCTTCCACGATTCCCATTATCCGATTCCTTTCTTCTGCTGGTTCTTTCGGAGTATGAATATATCCCCGGCTGAGCTGCTCAGCCCGGGAGTCAAATAAACTGCAAAAGTAGTCCTAAAATCAAACTTGTAACATCCTATACGGGTTGGCTTTTGTCAAGGATAAAAGTCTCTTTGGAATGCCGGTCATTGCTTTGTTGCTGGCATTAGATGAGAAACATAGAATTTCAGAAGGTGAGAAGGTAAGAATCACTGGAAAGAAATCTTACCTTCTGCTCTTCTTGACTTCTAACCTTCTTGCGCTCAATTTTATCCACCCATAATCCGTTCAACAAGATAGCCGCAGGCTAGTTCGTTTCCAGCGCATCCAACACCTGCTTGGCCGACTCGGTCACCGGCGTGCCGGGTCCGAAGATCCCTGCGGCCCCTGCAGCGTATAGAAAATCGTAATCCCCCGGCGGAATGATACCGCCGACGACCACGCGGATATCTTCTCCGCCCTCGGATTTCAGGGCCTCGACCAACTGTGGGACCAGAGTCTTGTGAGCGGCCACCTGGCTGGACACCCCCACGACGTGCACATCGTTCTCCACGGCCATCCGGGCCACTTCGGCAGGTGTCTGGAACAGAGGGCTGATATCCACGTCAAAGCCGAGATCTGCAAAACCGGTAGCAATCACCTTGATGCCGCGGTCGTGGCCGTCCTGTCCCATCTTGGTCACCAGAATGCGCGGCCGCCGGCCTTCCTTTTCCTGGAATCCATCAGTCCGTGATTGCAGATCATCGATAACTTCATCCTGGCCGTACTCGGCGGCATATACCCCGGCAATACACTGAGTGGTGGCCATGTAGCGCCCGAACTCCTTCTCGAGGGCAGCGGAGATTTCACCCACCGTGGCCCTGAGTCGGACGGCTTCGATGCACAACTCCAGCAAATTGTCGCCGGATTTGGTAGCTGCGGTCAGGGCTCCCAGCGCTTTTTGCACGGCTTCGCCGTCGCGGGATTCCCGTAGCTGCTTGAGTCGGGCAATTTGCTCGTCGCGCACGCTGGCGGGAACTTCCAGGATTTCCAGGTCGATCTCTTCATCGATCTGATATTTGTTTACCCCGACGATAATGTCCTTGCCCTGATCGATTCTGGCCTGCCGCCGGGCCGCAGATTCTTCGATGCGCAACTTGGGCATGCCGGTTTCGATGGCCTTGGCCATTCCGCCCATCTTTTCGACTTCGGCGATAATCTTGCCGGCCTCACGCACGATTCCGTCCGTCAGCGCTTCCAGATAATATGAGCCCCCCAGGGGGTCGACCACGTGGCAGATCTGGGACTCTTCCTGAACAATGATCTGGGTGTTGCGGGCAATGCGCGCGGAAAAATCCGTCGGCAACCCCACGGCTTCGTCAAATGAGTTGGTATGCAGCGACTGGGTTCCGCCCAGAGCGGCGGTCAGACACTCAAGCGTGGTGCGGATAATGTTGTTATAGGGATCCTGGGCGGTCAGGCTCCAGCCGGAAGTCTGGCAGTGGGTGCGCAAAATGCTGGAGCGCGGATTTTGGGGATCAAACTGGCTCATCAACTGGTGCCACAGGAACCGGGCGGCCCGCAGCATGGCGATGTCCATGAAAAAATTCATCCCGATCCCGAAAAAGAAAGACAGCCGGGGCGCGAAGGCATCGATGTCCAGTCCGGCATCCAGCGCCGCGCGGACGTATTCGACGCCGTCAGCCATAGTAAAGGCAGTTTGCAACACAGGATCGGCCCCGGCTTCCATCATGTGGTAGCCGCTGATGCTGATGGTGTTGTATCTGGGCATGTGCTTCGAGCAGTAGCCGATGATGTCCGCGACAATGCGCATGGATGGGCCCGGCGGGTAGATATAGGTGTTGCGGGTGAGGAACTCCTTGAGAATGTCATTCTGAATGGTGCCGCTTAACTGATCCTGACTGACACCCTGCTCCTCGGCCGCCACGATATAACCGGCCAGGATCGGAAGCACGGCGCCGTTCATGGTCATGGAAACCGACATCTGATCCAGGGGAATCTGATCGAAAAGAATTTTCATGTCTTCGACCGAATCCACCGCAACGCCGGCTTTGCCGATATCACCGACGACCCGGGGATGATCGGAGTCATAGCCCCGGTGGGTGGCCAGATCAAAGGCTACGGAAAGCCCCTTTTGCCCGGCTGCAAGACATCTGCGGTAAAAAGCATTGGATTCTTTGGCGGTGGAAAAACCGGCATACTGACGGATGGTCCAGGGTCTTCCGGCGTACATGGTGGCCTTGGGGCCTCTGACGTAAGGAGCCAGCCCCGGCAGCGTGTTGACATGGGACATGCTCTCAATGTCCTCGGCTGTGTAGAGTGGCTTTACCGGTATACCATCGGGAGTCAGCCAGTCCAGAGATTCCAGCGGCTTTCCTCGCAATTCCTTGGTGGCAAGATCAATCCATTTTTGTTTGTCGGGGTGTTCGGACATAATCAAATACTCCTTCAGTTACCCTAGGGCGATTAAATTCACCAAAAGTGGCGCGTTGATCAAAAAGGCGCCGTTACAAAGATTTCAGGTTTCGGGTGTCAGGTGTCAGGCAATGTGTGTCAGATCGATTGGCTAAACTATCATTGGCAATCCCAACCTGTCATCAGCGATAGCCAGCTCGCATTAGATTCCCAAATACCGCCTATTCAATTCCGCATTCCGAATTCCGAATTCCAAATTCCGAATTCGACTAGTCCCGCTCGCACAGCTCGACCAGCACACCGTTGGTGGACTTGGGATGCAGAAAAGCAATTTTGGCACCGCCGGCCCCCTTGCGGGGCGTCTCATCAATCAGGCGGATGCCTTTGTCTTTTAGCTCCTGCAAAGCGGACTCAATATCGTCCACCCGGAAGGCGACATGCTGAATGCCCTCACCCTTTTTCTCCAGATACCTGGCGATGGGTCCATCGGGTGCCGTTGATTCAAGCAATTCCACTTCACTCTCACCGACCGGGAAAAAGGCCGTTGTGACTTTCTGCTCGGCCACAGTTTCGGACCCTTCGAATTCCAGCCCCAACACTTCCGTCCAAAAATTTTTCCCCTGATCTATACTGTTTACAGCTATTCCGAGATGGTCGATTTTCAGGACCTTCATTGCACCTCCCTTTTTTTATGTTATGAAAAGAAGCCAGGAAGATAAGAAGGTGAGAAGGTGAGAAGATAAGAACTGGTGGTATCGGACGCCTTCCCACCTTCTGCTTTTCTTATCTTCTTATCTTCTGTTTTGCGCTCTGCCCTATGCCCTCTGCGCCATGCCAAGATCAGGGAGCGGATTCCACCGACACGACCTCGGGCACTTCTTCCTTCAGAATTCTTTCGATGCCGTTTTTGAGGGTCATCTGAGACATCGGGCAGCCGCCGCAGGCGCCCTGCAGGCGGACGGTCACGATACCTTCCTGCACATCGATGAGCTCCACATCGCCGCCATCGGCCTGGAGCATCGGCCTTACCTTTTGCAGTGCCGCTTCAACTTTTTCTTTCATGGTATATTCTCCTTTTTGTTTTTATTCGGGTTTAAAGTTCTGGGTTTCGGGTCGATGAATCAAATATTTTTCAACTACCTGCATAATTTCTTATATTGGCGGTTTAACATGAATTGACACCTTCCAACAAGTCTTAACCTTTGGACCTCCGAACCCTGCCCCCCCCATCAACGTTAATTCTCCAGTTTGCGATAAAAATCTTTCCTGAAAGATCCAAAAGCATCGTTTAATATAGCCTCCCGCAAGCCTTTGATGAAGTTGACAAAATAATGGATGTTGTGGATCGTGTTTAAACGATAGGCCAGCAGTTCCCGCGCCATGTAAAGGTGGCGCAGGTACGCCCGGGAATAATGGCGGCAGGTATAGCAGCGGCAATCGGCATCAATCGGCGCGGTGTCGTACTTGAACCGCGCGTTGCTGATGTTGATGGCGCCGGTCTGTTTGAACAGCTGGCCGTTTCTGGCGTTGCGGGTGGGCAGCACACAATCGAACATATCGGCGCCAAGGGCCGCCAGTTCAATCAGGTTTTCCGGAGTGCCGACCCCCATGATGTACCTCGGCCTGTCTTGCGGCAACAGGGGCAGCGTAAAATCCGCTATGTCCGCCATCATTTCGGCCGGCTCCCCGACACTCAGCCCCCCAATGGCGTAACCGCTGAAACCTATACCCGTCAGATCCTCAGCGGATTTGCGGCGCAACTCCTTGAACATACCCCCCTGGACGATACCGAAGAGGGTGTTCGATGTGTTTTCTGTCTCCCGCCAGGCCTGCCTGCATCTTCGAGCCCATTGGGTGGTCGTTTCCAATGCCGCCAGAGTCTGCTCCCGGGTCGCCGGGTATTGAATACAGGTGTCCAGGCACATCATAATGTCCGAACCCAGGCAGGTTTGAATTTTAATTGCTTTCTCCGGCGTTAGCAGATGCCTGGAGCCGTCAATGTGCGACTGAAAGGTAACACCGTCTTCGGAGAGCCTGGCCAGCTGGGCCAGAGAAAATACCTGGAATCCGCCACTGTCGGTTAAAATGGGCCCGTCCCAGTGGATAAAGCCATGTAAACCCTTGAATTTATCGATGACCTCGATGCCCGGCCTGAGGTATAAATGATAGGTGTTGCCGAGAATGATCTGGGCACCGGCCTGAACCAGCTCTTCAGGCGACAGCGACTTGACAGAACCCAGAGTCCCCACCGGCATAAATACCGGTGTATCAACCCTACCGCGGGCGGTATGAATCACACCTGCCCGGGCACGGGAATCTTTTGAAGTCGCGGTTACTTTAAAATCAAACATGTTTTGATCTTAAGTTGCTGGTCCTGGTCCAAATAAATTTATGGTATGGGGTATAAGGTGTAAGGTTTAGGGTTGAATAATCGAAATTCTTTACCTTGAGCCTTTTACCTTATACCTTCAACCTTATACCTTACACCAGCAGCCGCTTGCCGGCTGCTACACAATCATCATCGCATCGCCGTAGCTGTAGAAACGGTATTTTCGGCTGATCGCCTCCTTATAGGCATTTAGGACATTCTTACGGCCGGCAAAGGCCGACACCAGCATTAAGAGCGTCGACTGGGGCAGATGGAAATTGGTAATCAACCCATCGACGGTTTTGAAATTATAACCGGGATAAATAAACAGGTCGCACCTTCCGCTTCCGGCCGCGACCCGGCCAGCGCCGGAGGCGGCGTATTCAAGTGTCCTCACACAGGTCGTGCCCACCGCGATGACCCTTTTCCCGCCGGACCGGCCGGAGTTGATAATCTCAGCCGATTCAGCGGAGATCGAATATTGCTCCGAATGGATCAGGTGTTTGCGAATATCATCGGATCTGACCGGCAAAAAGGTCCCCAGGCCCACGTGCAGAGTTATCGCCGCAATCCGGACCCCGCCGGCCGTCAGTTTTTTCAATAGTTTCTTCGTGAAATGCAAACCGGCAGTCGGCGCCGCCACAGCCCCTTTGTGACTGGCATAGACAGTTTGATAGGCCGATCTGTCATCTTCAGGATCGAGGTCGGAACGATTTCTTCTAATATAAGGCGGCAGCGGCACTTTTCCAATACGCTCCAGCACTTTTTCAATATTATCGCCAGCGGTAAATTTCAGGGTGTGGGTTCCGTTAGATGAACCGATCACCTCGGCTTCCAGGTCTGCATTAAAATAAATACGCATCCCCCGCCTAAACCGCTTGGAGGCTTTTAGCATGCACCGGCAGATAAAGATGCCTTTTTCCCTGACCGCGCTTAAGCCTTCGCCGTAGTCGGCAATTAAAACTTCCACTTTGCCGCCGGTCTCTTTACGGCCATCGAGGCGCGCCGGAACGACAGCCGTGTCATTGATCACCAGGACATCACCCGGCTGCAGAACCGCCCCTATTTCTTTAAAGCGGCGATGGGACAAATCTCCGCTATGCCGGTTCAACAACAATAGATTCGACCGGTCGCGTTGATCTGCCGGGTGCTGGGCAATCAGGCCAGGAGGCAATTCATAATTGTAATCACTTAAGGAAAACATGTTTCGAACTCTTCGCACTAGCTTCGGCCGATAAAAACCAGCAACAACCCGATGCCCATAAGCACGAATCCCAGCCGCCGCAGCGAGCTGTCCGGGACCGCTATTATTTTTTCTACCCAGCGTTTCATTTTCTCGGGCGCTGCAAAATACGGCAACCCTTCCAAAATCATAACCATGCCCATTACACACAAGAAATATTTCATGCCGCCATTCCAGTCAATCTGGGACACGCCCACGGGTTATTAGAAGCCGTATATATAATCTTTTGATAGAAGTTTTGTCAAAATAAAAGCATTGATTTATGGTACCTTCCTGATTATGTTTGGCATACTCCGGAAATCCAAGATACCAGCCCTGTTCCCGGCCGACAGAAAATTTCTGCGGTCGTTGATTAACTTGGCGTCTTTGGATCCGGCTATATTCTTAATATCAACTTGTGTCTGCTGTTTAAATTAACCATGGAATTAAAAAAAGCATCCCCCGCAAGAATTCTGATTCATTATTCATTTGCCGTCGTCGGGTTGACCGTCTACGGCGGTCAGGTCTGACCGTTTCTTGAAATGATACCCCCCGTGAAACTGGGGGTAATCGTATTTTTAGGATTCGCGACAGCCCTGGTCCTGCGGCCCTACCTGGAACAGATCCTCGTGTTGGCGGCGTCTGAAGCGGATCAGCCCAAACGTCAATTTATCATGGATCTGGGTCTGTTCCTGCTGACCGCGGTTATGGTGATGGCGCTGAATCGGACATTTTTGGAAGTTCCGCTCATCAACGGCTATGTCATTCTCATCGGCGGACTTATTATCGGCTTTTTTCTTGCTTTGGACACCGCCCTTGCCCGGGAGCGGTCAATCATCATTGATTCACTTTCGAACCAAAGCGTTCGGCCCCCTCCTGAACGACTTTTTCCCATGACCCGCAAGTTTTCATTGGTGGCTTTTACGACCGCTGTATTTGTGACGATCGTGGTCGTTATGGTTTTCGCCCGCGACATCGACTGGCTTTCCAAAATCGACCAGAATGCGATTTCCCTTGCCCAGGCCCAGTGGTCGGTTGCCAAAGAGATGCTATTTATTATGGCGGTCCTGCTGGCGCTGGTGGTCAATCTGATCGCGTCTTACTCCCGCAACCTCAAACTTTTATTTAACAATGAAACAGAGGTTCTGGAACGCGTCAGCCGGGGGGATCTTTCCCGGATGGTGCCGGTAGCCACGAAGGACGAATTTGGCGTGATCGCCGGCCACACCAATTCGATGATTCGCGGGCTCAGACATCGCAGCCAGCTTATCACGGCCCTGAAACTGGCCGAAGAAGTGCAGCAGAATCTCCTGCCGCAAAAGGCCCCGCAACATCCCGGACTGGATCTTGCCGGAATCAGCGTCTATTGCGACGAAACCGGAGGGGATTATTACGATTTTTTCAAGCTGTCCAATGGCCATCTAGGCGTGGTCGTGGCGGATGCGTCCGATCACGGCGTCGGCTCTGCCCTGCTGATGACCACGGCCCGGGCCTTTATGATATCCGGCGTGCACAATTTCAAAGGCCCGGCCAAACTCGCCGGGGAGATCAATCATTTTCTGACCCGGGACAGCTCGAAAACGAGTCGTTTTATGAGCATGTTCTTTCTGGAAATCGATGCGGTCGGCAGAGCCCTGCGCTGGGTCCGCGCGGGACATGAACCGGCCCATCTCTATGATCCTGAAAATGCCGCTTTTGAAACCCTGTCGGGGGAAGGACTGGTGTTGGGTGTTGATGCCGATTACCACTACCGGGAATATGAATTCGCGAAATGGGTGCCCGGCAGCGTCCTGCTGGTTGGCACAGACGGCATCCAGGAAACCTGCAATGAAAAAGGCGAAATGTTCGGCGCGCATCGTCTGAAGGAAGTCCTGGCCGAACACTGTGCTGAATCTGCCGACGCCATCCAGACCGCCGTGATTGACCGGCTGAGCCGGTTTCGGGGACAGGCCAGGCGGCAGGACGATGTCACCCTGGTGGTGGTCAAGCTGTTGTAGGCTTTCCTTTACAAGATGAGCATAATACTTCAGACATAAGCAGGAATTGCCTTCGGATGGCGACCTTCAGCCCGCGCCGTGGCAGAAGGTCAAATCCATCTTGAAAAGAATATGCTTGTCATCGAACCGCATTAATAGTAATAATTACGAATTCATAGGTTATCCACGATCTTAACGCCGGCATTATCTGTTTGCAATATTCGAATAATTCTACCAATCCCTGCGGGTGAGGACGCCTCCCATGAAAAAAGATCAAATCCCGATTGTTAAGCGGTCTTTGTTTTCCTGGATATTCGCTGGCAATCTCAAGCTTCAGATATTGCTTCTGCTGATTATCATGGTGATGGTGATTGCCAGGGTGGTCCCCCTCGAAATGCAAAAGCGCGTCATCAATGAAGCCGTCAAACTGCGCAATATTGACCTGCTTTTGACGTACTGCGGCATTTACCTGGCAGCGGTTGTTTTTTTCAGCCTGCTAAAATACCTGACCAATGTCATTCAAACCCTGATCACCCAACGCGCCACGGCGAACATGCGCAAAGCACTGTATCACCACATCCTGACCCTGCCGCTGAATTTTTTCCGCAATACCCAGCCCGGCACGGTGGTCAACGCCCTGACAACGGAACTGACCTTACCCGGCAATTTCGTGGGCATGGCGGTGGCGACGCCGGTAACCAATATCTTGACCCTGGTGGCTTTCGCCGCCTACCTCTTCTGGTTGAATCCCCTCCTGGCAGCGGTTTCGCTGAGTATTTACCCGATTGTGGTCTTCCTGTTACCGCTGCTCCAAAAAGGGGTCAACAAGGCCAACAAGAAGCGGGTGGATGCCTCGCGCACCTTCGCCGGCCGCATTGCTGAATCCATTTCCGGTATACACGAAATTCACGGTAACGGCGCTTACCGGATCGAAAACCGCAAATACGATTCGCTGGTAGACCGGCTGCGGAGGATCAGGATTATCTGGAGCCTTTACCGCTTTGCCATTAAAACCGCCAATGGATTTTTCACCAGCCTGGGACCTTTTCTGGTGTTTATTCTGGGCGGATATTTAACCATCAAAGGCCAGCTGGAACTGGGCGCCCTGGTCGCGTTTTTATCGGCCCAGGAACGCCTGTTCGATCCCTGGAAGGAATTGATTGAATTTTATCAGGTTTACCAGGACGGCAGGGTCAATTACGAACGGACCATGGAATATTTCGACCATGAACCCGAACATGCGATCGAACCCGAAGACCGCGGACCGATTGAGCTGTCCGGCAATGTCGAGGTAAAAGACTTGTCCTTTGTCACCGACACCGGTATCCGCCTGCTGGACAATATCAACATGTCTCTGAAAGAGGGCGAACACCTGGCTCTGGTGGGCTTTTCCGGCAGCGGCAAAAGCACCCTGGCGTTGTGTATCGGCCAGCTCTACAAATACACCGGCGGCAGCATAATGATCGGTGACGAGGAGGTCTCCGAGCTCACCAAGAAAGACATGATCAACAACCTCGGTTTTGTCGCCCAGAGTCCCTTCATTTTCGATGGTACCATCGAGGAAAATATTCTGTATTCCAGCATGGCGAAACTGGATGGGAACGGCCGGCCGGGGGCGGAGCAGCAACCCACCCTCGACGACATCATCGCCGTCCTGCATCAGACCGGCATTTTTGTAGATGTCTTGCGCTTCGGCCTGAACGCGATTTTAACCCATGACCAAAATCAAGAACTGGTTGAAACCATCGTGCGGGTGCGCAAGAATTTCCAGCAGAATTACGGGGATGAACTGGCGGATTATGTTGAATTTTTTGACGAAAATAAATATTTGTATTACTCCAGTGTCGCTGAAAACCTGACTTTTGGTGCGTCTAACCGGGATGATTTCAGCGATGAGAAACTGTCTAAGAATCCATATTTCTTAAAGTTCCTCAAAGCGGCGGATCTCACCCGACCCCTGCTGAGTTTAGGCGTTTCATTGTGCCGTCAAACCGTGGACATTCTGGGCAACCTGCCGCCGGATGCCGTATTTTTTGAGCAGAGCCCGATCAGCGCCGAGGAACTGGATGATTTCAAGCTGCTGGTGGAACATTTGAAGAAGAAGCTGCATGAACTGGATGATGAAGACAACGCCAAATTGCTGGAGCTGGCCCTGCGTTTCACCCCCGGCGTTCACAAAATGGCGGCCATGCCGGATATCCTGGAAACTCTGATTCTGGAGGGCCGGGCCCTGTTCAAAGAAAAAATTGCCCAAGATGACCCCCAGGCGTTTACTTTCATTCAAAAGACGGAATACATCTATTCTCAAACCATATTAAACAATATTTTCTTCGGGAAAATTAAATCCAGCAATCCCCAGGCCCAGGAACGATTCAACCAGACCATCATTCAGCTGCTGATTGAGGAAGACCTCCTGGAGACCATTATTGAAATCGGCATGCACTACCAGGTCGGAACGAAGGGCGACCGGCTGTCCGGCGGACAACAGCAAAAGCTGGCCATCGCCCGTGTATTTCTAAAAGCACCCAAAATCCTGATCATGGACGAGGCAACCTCCGCGTTGGATAACAAATCTCAGGCGCGTATCCAGAACCTTTTGGAAACGCGCTGGAAGAAGAAAAGTACGGTCGTCTCAGTGGTTCACCGACTGGATACCATCAAGAACTTTGATAAGGTGGCGGTCATGAAAGCCGGCAAAATTCTTGAATTGGGCACCTATGACGAATTGATGGCCCGGAAAGGAATGTTGTATGAGCTTGTTGGAAAAAAATAATGCGACCCCCTCTAGTGAGTTCCAGGAAAACCTGGAATTATTGCGGCAAACCTATTTTTTCTCCGGACTGCCACTTGAAACCCTCAAGATTTTCGCTTATCTTTGTACCAGAGAAAAGTTCAAACAGGACGAATACGTCTTCAGCCAGGACGAAGATGTCGGCCGGGCCTTTTATATCATCGCCGGCCGTGCCTTGCTGGAGCGCAATGACAACGGACAAACAACCGGGATTCGAGAATACAACACCGGAGAATTTATCGGCGGTCTGACCTTATTGGGTGAAACCAAGCGATTATTCTCGCTCAAATCGTTGGCCGACACGACCTGCCTGGTTCTGAACCGTGAAAAATTTTCCAAGACCATGGAGCAGTTTCCCAACTTGCTGGTAAAAATCTGTAATGCCGTTGCCAAAAATATCGATAGCTGGGAGGAGCGTTTCCTTTCAGATCATGCCGGTCAATGCAGTGGTTGTTTGAACAACCTGGGCGTTACGCTTATTTAGGCCCGGACAACAGGACCAAACCATGCAGTGAGCCTTATAAAAGACCTCATCCGGCCAAGCCGGAGTTGAAAATCGAAGATTGAAGTTCGAGGATACGCGGACACAAGTCAATCCGCCTTCAATCAACGCTTTTCAATCAAAAAGGTAGGCGTTAATGGCGGAAAAAACGTACTCATTTGAACTCAAGAGCAGCTTGTCCGAACTGGATCAGCTATGCCTGAATCTGGAAGCTTTCGGCAAAAAGCTCGGACTTTCAAAAAAGCTGATCTTTGAGATCAATCTGGCCCTGGACGAATTGTTTACCAACATTATTTCCTACGGTTTCAAGGATGACGAAGAGCATATTATTAAAGTGACGCTCACGCCCCGCAACAAAGAGCTTTGCCTGTGTATCGAAGACGACGGCAAGCCCTTTAACCCGATTGAATTTGAAACACCCGATGTTGCCTGCTCTGTAGAGGAATGCAAAATCGGCGGGTTGGGAATTCACATCATGAAAAAGTTGATGGATGAAGTCTGCTATGAACGCTGCGGCGATAAAAATATTTTAAATTTGAAAAAAAAGCTAAAGGCAGAGTAAGTCTGTATAGACTTTGAATCTATAATAATGAATGCTTGATTGGGCGTTCTTTCGCTCAATCGGGGCTTTGCTTTTCGATTACATGTAAAACCTACCAACTGGGAGGACGGTAAATGGAAATCACTGAGAAAAAACAAAGCGGCATCAGTATCTTTAAACTCAACGGTCGCCTCGATTCAAATACTTCACAGGGGTTTGAGCAAAAGCTATTTCAGGCGATATCCGACGGGTCCAAATGCATGGTCGTTGATTTTAAGGATCTTGATTACATATCAAGTGCCGGTTTACGCGTCATATTAAAGGCCACCAAAGCCATTAAACGCGAAGATGGGCGCATCATGCTTTGCTCGATGCAGGACTATGTCAAGGAAGTCTTTGAAATCGCGGGTTTCGACTCTTTTTTGCCGATCGTTGCCAGCATGGATGATGCTCTCAAGTCATTTTAGACACGTGACAGCCCAGTTGTAATTTTGGCGCATCCTGCGGCACCTCCGGGACCGGATACTGACGAAGAAAACACGAAAAAATGGAAAACGGCTTTATTTTCCTATTTTCGTGTTTTCGTTCTTTGGGACTTGGGGTTTTTTAGCTTCAAGGATGCTGACAAGCTTTTTCCAAGACTAGGCTCGGGAAAAGTGGCCCAATGGGGCAACAATGTCGCAGTTGGCAGGTTAAAGGTTTCAGGTTTCAGGTGTCAGGTGTCAGCCCAGCCAACGGCCAAAAAAACCTCCGGTCTAATCGAAAAAGAAATTTTGAAAAATCGAATGTCGAAGGAATGTATTCCGTCTGTTTTATAAAAAGACTGAGCGACCTGTCGGGACGTAGCCGAAGGCGAAGCCTGAAGCGATTCCACCCTTCGACATTCAATATTCGATATTCTGCGGTTCTGCGGTTCGCTTCTAAGCATCTGAAGTTTCATACAAGGTGTCAGTGCTCAACACTTCTCCTCCCTGACACCTGAAACCTGACACCTAAAATCCTCGGCAACTTACAACATGTTGTCAGAAAATCGCCCCTAGGGGTCTAGTGAGGGTCTCGTCACCGCAACCCGAGCAAACCGCGCCTGCCCAGTTCGCGGATAAAACGAGTGACCGATACTTCCGCCTCCCTTTTCTCCAACCGATGGGCTTCGGCAAAAATATTTATCATCCGTCGCACCGTGTGCCTGCCGTCGACAAGGTCCCAAACAAAAGTTCCCAAAGCATCCAACTGAAGTTTTTTGATCTGAACCAGGTCCTGGGGTGATTTTCCCAGACGCTTCGTCACAGCCGCTATCAGCGGACGCACGGCCATTGGGTATTCAATCACAACCTCGCCGGTTTCCAAACGGCTTTCGGAGACATGCCGGCTCTTGACCGGTTTGAGCGCCAGGGCTTCCGTCCGGGTCAGATGGCTGGCAGCAGGTTTTCTCTTAAAGGCTTTCATAGTGTTCACATATCTGATCGACCAGTTGGACATCGAGCGGATGCTTGCTTTCGGACCGAATCCCGAGAATCCGGTTTTGTTCTTGCAGAATCCACATGCGCATCAAACCAAATGACGGCCGGACCCTGAACCGGCTCAGCATGCGCCCCCAATCGCTGCCGGGTCCGATCTTCCATTCGACGGCATCGCTGGTGTCAACCGTTATTGCAGCGGCACCGCCGCCGGCAAACTCGGGCACCGTTCCGGCAAAGGCGACAAGATCGCGGCCCGCCAACAATGCTGCGGCGGGTGCCCAGCGGTGCAGATAGATGTGATGGCTGCCGGCAGAAAATGCGAGCATGTATTTACCGGCCTCAAACTGAAAACGCTCGAGCTTCAGGTATTGCGGCAGGCTAGCCCGGATATCAAAAATGGACCATGGCAGCCAGCCATCCTGGCTATGATCGCAAAAAGACTCTAAAATCGCCAGGAATATTTTCTCGCGGGCAAACGAGCTGTCACCAAAAAACTGTATCAGGGTTGCCGTGCGGCAGGCAGGACAGAACAGGATGGCTCCCCGCCCGCTGGCCTCCGGACTCTGCCACAAAAATCCGGCGGTCTCAAAATCCGCCAAAGCTGTCTCCCAGGGTGGCGGCAGGATCCACTCGGCCACGCTGATATGGTTTCGCCTGGATTGCAGCGCGGCCAGTCGCTTGAGGTGGGTTTTGTGAGAAAAGATCCCTTTCACGGCACCCCATTTGACTTCCATGGCCGGCCCGGCATCATCTTCAAGTACCAGGTGGCGGGCTCCGATCTGGCCGACCTCCCATTGGGCGGGCGTTTCAAAGCGAATGCCATTCCAGGCGAGTTGCTTCCAGTTAATAGTCAAGGTGTTGAATGTTTAATGGGTTGATGGAGACCAAAAACCTACCGCGGCACGTACAAATCCCAACCGGAAAGCCCCGGTGTCACTACCTTCCAGTCACGATGCCGCAGCTTTTGCCGCTGATCGAGCGCTTTTTCCCGATAGCATTTTAGATCAGCGCTTATTCGGCTTCGGTTGGTCAGCTTGATCGAATTGCCGATTTTTTCTTCAGTATCCAGAGAGTTGTGCTGCAGGATGAGGGAAATGCGCTCGTTTTTTTGGTCGACAAACGACCATTTCCAACTCAGGACAATGTGAAACGGGTCACCGCGGTATTCATCGGGCTCGCCGAATTTTTGCTGAATGCGCTCGAGAAGCTGCTCGTAGAATTTTTTGCTGGCATCTTTGTATTTCAATTTGATCCTGACAATGTCCCCCGGTGAGGCACAGGTGGTATAGGCAAGCAATCCGCTTTTTATCCCCGTCATGGACTTTACTTCCACTTCCTCGATGTTTTCCATGTGTCTGATCGGCAAGGCGGTTTCCATGATGACATAATCTTTGGCCTCGGAAATATTTTGATTCAGAACGAATACACCGATTTGATGAGGAGCATCACCGGCCAGGCATAGACCGACAACCCACAAAAAAGCGAGATTAATACAAACGGTCAAGTTCTTTCTCATGCGATCCCCCCTTTAGGAATGTCGAATGATAATTGACGAATGAATACTGGTGAATATCAAACAGGAACAATATTAAACAAATGGTCAATCTGCATTTTGCTGGCAGAACCGACAGGTTCTACTCAATCTTCAATCTTCATTCTACATTCTTCAATTGCTAGTACGCCAGCCGCCCCAGAGATTTCAATATAAGGGTGACCCCCATGGCGAACATACCGGTCAATCCCATACCACAAGAAAAACCGGCCAGCAGCACCGGCGCATACTGCCGCCACATGGCGCCATATTTTTTCAGGAAAAAATATCGCCCCAGCAGGGCCCCCACGACTTCCAGGATCAGTCCGTGCGGGGTACTCTGACCCAGTCCGCGCACCATCCCGTAAACCAGCATAATCGGCAGGCCGAATAGCGTCAATATGCCGTAGGTGACGACGCCCAGACCGACACCCGCCAGCACATAAATCCAGTTGAGCGCCTGGTAGAACAAGGAATTGCCTTCCAGGGTGGAAGTCTGCATCAATAATGTATTCAGGGCCTGCAAATGCCATAGTTCCTGGGCATAGGGATAGGCGCTCGAAGGGATCGGCGCCAGCCGCCAGATAAACTGGGAAAAGAGCAGGCTGGCCACCATCACAACCGGGAAAACCACTATTTCCGATTTTATGATGCCGCGAATGCTGGTGCCGGTTAATTCGATTTCGCGGAACTTGACGGTGGCTTCACCATAGTTGTGGATAGGTATGGGCGCATACCATATTTCAATCCCCTGGTAGCCGAAATATTTGGCGCCGGCGATGAAGCTGGCCTCCCTGACCAAGGGCAGACTTACAAACTGGCCGGCGATGCCTTCCATACGCGCGGTAATATAGGATACGATCGGTGTGTAGACAAACCCGTATGCCAGAAAAAACACCACCGGAAAATTGGGAACCAGCCACAGGCAAAGCAAAACGTATGAGACTGTCGAAAAAACATAGATCCCGACGGCAATCCAGAAATTGAAGTCCCCCCTGCCCGGCGGGGGCCGAAACAGATCCTTCAGGGTGCCCCGCTGGCCGGCGCCGCGGCTGCCGAAGGATCGGATGACATGCCAGATGCCGATCAGGGCGATCGCCAGGCCCAGACCGATGCTGAAGCTCAAATAAAAGTCAAAATTATTGGCAAAAATCGTGTCGACGGTCCGCATTCCCGGATGCCATCGATTTAAAATGCCCTGATGGTACAGAATCGGATTGGCGATAATGGTGATGATCAGCCCCACCAGCCCCCCCATGACCGCCCAAAAGGGCAGGACCATTCCGATGAAAACCAGTCCAAGGTCAAATTGGATACCGGTGGCAACCGCAGGTAGAACATCCTCGGTATGGCCTGTCAGTTCCACCCACGGGATCGGAATCAGCCGTATCGGCTCCATCAGAAACAGGCCTGAAACGGTCGGCAGCAGCACATAGACCCCACCGAAAACAAGCCCGATAACGCCCCCGATGGAAAACACGCGCCACTTCCAGCTTGCGGCTTTATCCTCGGTTGATTCAGCCAGCGCCATCGTCCCCAGGGCGGCCACCGGCGCCATCGGGAAGGGGAGCTTCTCGACATCAGACGTAACCCGGTAAAATACATACCCCAGACCGAACTGGTCGATGCGCTGAATGATCTGGGTTCCGATCAATAGAAGAATGGGGATCAGCCAGTCGCGGTGAAAAAAGGTGCGCTCCACCAACGAGGCCGAATCCGGCGGCGGGGCTACCCAGGTGGGAATGAATTCGGTTAAACCCAGCATCCGGGCAGCATCCGACTGGACCAGGTACTGGTTCCACAACAGGCCCTGAAACGGGGTTGCCAAAGCGGCTCCGGCCATGTAATACAGCAAAAAAATTTCCTGCTGCTTCAACTGGCTGTAGGAGCGCTTGGCAAGCTCGGCAAACAGTATGATGGTCACCCAGCGGGCGGCCGGTCCGATACCGGTTCCGATTACCAGCTGCAGGTACATACTGCCGGGCATCATCAGAAATCCGATAAAGATCGCCCCTACGATGGCCTTCCAGTCAAAGCCTTCCTCGAAATGATCCGGGGTCTGCAGAAGATCTCTGTATTCCTGGAGTTCTTTGTCTTCGTACATTCGCGTATTCCCAACACCGCAATTTTAGATCAATGGTATATAAAAGCTGCGTAACCAGAACAAATACAGCATGCATCGCGCATGGCGCATGGAGCATAGCGCACAATAGGATGAACCGGGCATTTCCGCTCAATCTGACGCTCAGCCCTATACTCTCTGCTCTACGCCCTCTGCCCTATGCTCTATGCCCCATGCGCCATGCCCTCTGCCCTCTGCGCGCTAGCCCGGCAGCACGAGATAGCTCGAATAGCTGAACAGCCCGTAGATAGCCCAGGATCCGGCCATGAGAAAATCTCCGATGATCAGGCCAATGAAAAAATTTCGCAGCTTTTTAAACAGCACCACCCCGCCGTAGCGCATGCACAATGCGTTGAAAAGCCAGCCGACGAAAAAGCTGAACCACAAAATTCTCATTGCTGAGCTGTATGCGGTCAGGTAGCCGATGGGATGGATAGGCCACCAATAGAATCGATGGTAACAGATCACCAGCACCAGCATCACAACGCCCCCGGCAAGGGTGAATATCGTCACCCACTGGCTGGGTTCAGCCGGGGATTCCACCAGGCTGTTAATATCGTCGTAAACGGCTACGGTTGTCCGGGTGGCCCAATCCACACCGAGTTCACGCACTCCGAATTTGTAACTGAGCGCCAGCATGGCCAGAAAGGACAGAACAACTCCCGCTACCAGGCTCAACATGATCACCGTGAAAATCCGGCGGTTATTCCGCGCTTTGTCGGTGATTTTGCGAGTATGCAGCAAGGAGGGCATCAATGATTCCCTTAAATCGACAAACAGCAGTTTTTGGACGACACCGGCAACGACGAGGCCAACCCCGGAAAAAAACTTGGTTCCGAAAAAGGCCATGACGCCGTCAAGGGGGGCCGCGGTCAACGTAAAATAAGCAATGCCTCCCTGGCAGATCACCCGGGTGGCAACCAGGGTAAACAGGAAAAAAGCGCCGACCACAATAAAAGCGAACAAAAAGGGCAGCCCGAAATAGTGGCACCAGAGGACGATCGCGAGACCACCGCCGACCGCTCCCCAGAAAGCCAACCGGGTCGACAGCCATTCCTGGCCGGGATCGGTGTCTTTTTTAAGCCCGAAGCCTTTTTGGAGGGTGTCCAGCAAATGAAACCGGGCCAGCCAGGCCAGGAACAGGAAAAATACCAGATAAGCGCCGACCATCTGCATTTCTTCGGGCCGCGCGATGGTGGGGCCGAAGGTAATTCCCAAAGCGGCCGCCGGAATATTCAAACCCAAAAAATACAGCAGCCCGATAAGCACCGCACCGGCAATATAAAACAGCCAAAATGAAAATGAAATCTGTTTGGAGGTCAGGAAGGCAAAACCGATAAAGGCCGGATAAATGTAGATTTTCAACTTGTAAAAGCCCGAAAAGAAACCGTGTTTCGGGAAATATTTGCCCGCCAGGATCAAGGTGGGAATCGACGGAATAGACGGATTGTAGAAATTTAGCCCGTTCATCAAATGCAGGCAGACCGGAACCAGCAGCCCGGCCAGCAAAAACCGGTTGGCAAAAAATCGCCCCAGTTCGTTATTGTCAATGGCTTCCTGCATTAACAGCGGGACGCGCAACAACGGAAAATTCATGCGTTCGATGTAAAGCCCCTGTTTGCTTAACAGGCTGACCACGCAGGCAATCACGATATAACAAAGCAGGACGAACCCCGCCCAGCCGAGCAGGGGTCCAAGCCACGCATCCCAGGGAATATTGCCCAAAACCTCCAGCCAGCCCATCTGCCGGCCCCCGCTCAAACCATTGTAAAATTCGGCAATGGCTGCCGTGCTTTGGGGGTACCAGCTTTGGGGCAGAAGGGGCTGCAAAATTTCCTGCCACCGATTTTCAACCGAAGCGAAATGGTAGGGGGCGGTTATGTTAATAAAAAAAGTTCGGGCCAGGCCCGTCCAGGCAATCCCGGACAACAGTACCATCAGAGACCAGGTCACCAGCAGTTCTTTTCCGGTCAGCAGGTTGCGCCCTTTGAATATCGCACGAATGACGGCAGTGAATATCATCAGCCACATAAAAAAATAAAAGGGCGCCAGGGGAAAATGTCCCCCCCCCAGCGGCGTCCCCTGCCGGTAAGCATTGTTAAAGGGCGTAATCAGGCAGATCGCCAGGGCCAGGGCGGAACCCAGCAAGACGGCACGCATACGAATCCGGTGTCCGACGGCCGGGGGTTCTTTTGGCTTCGCATCATCGCTCATAGTGGTCGGTTGGTTTTCAGTCGCCATAGAGTTGGTCGTCTCAGTTGCCTTTTAAAGAAAACAGAGAACAGAAAACAAAAGACGGATTGACAAGGGGGATTGGCCATCCCTGTCATCCGTCTTGGGCCATCTGTCGTCTGTATTCCGTCATCAGTCATCAGTCATCTGTCATCTGTCTATTGTTCTCTGTCTTCTGTCCTCTGTTTTCTGTCCTCTGTTTTCTGTTATCTGTCATCCGTCTTCTGTCATCCGTCCTCTTCCTTCTGTTATCTGTCTCCTGCCTGCCGCGTCGCAGCCGTCAAGCGAAGACGGATCATCCGTCTTAGGCCATCTGTCGTCTGTCTTCCGTCATCTGTCGTCTGTCTTCCGTCATCTGTCTTCAGTCTTCTGTCTATTGTTCTCTGTCTTCTGTTCTCTGTTTTCTGTTTTCTGTCCTCTGTCTTCTGTCCTCTGTTTTCTGTTATCTGTCATCCGTCTTCTGTTTTCTGTCTTCTAAATGCGTTCCGCGGGAGTACTCCTCTCCAACTCCCCTGCAGGACTGCCGATATGCTCCTCATACTGGATTTTGGTCCGATCATCAAAGGACCGCCATAAAAGCAGCTGTTTACGAATCTCGTGCAGAAAGTTTTTGTTGATCCGGTGCCAGACATTGGCCTCTCCGGATTCACGACTTACGCGAATTGATATTTCCAAAAAACCAGGCTCGGTCGCAGAAGACTGAAAATCGATCAGAACCTGCTGCATAATGCCGAAATCAAATGGGGCCAACCAGACACGCGAGCTGATCTGAAGGCATCGATCATATTCACACGCTTCTTGGGCGCATTTGCTGGCAGTTTGCGTCAACCCGGGCGGGCTCTCGCAGATGAAACCGAACTGGATATCAGCGGTCGAAAACTTGCCATGGGTGATATCCCTGTGACCGTCAAAGTATTCGAATAAAAAGCCGCCAATGCTGCGGTGCTCCACATAAGTCATCAGGAAAGGCAGCGTTAATTCAATTTGATTGCCCCTGGCCGGCGGCAGGACCCAGGAGCGGTTCACGTCCGGCATGGCGATTTCACCGGCCACTTTAGATGGGTAGATCACCGAAATCAGAACAACCGCAATAACCAGGATCATGGCCGCAACACCGGACATGGACGAATAGTTCACGGTAATCCCCGACCAGAGGGCTGTTTCGGCAAAAAGCTTAGCCGTCACCTGGGCCAGCAGATAGCCGAATACCACGCTCAGCACAGCAAAGGCCATGGCCTCGGCAATAAACAGAAACGATACATGTGAGGGTGCCAGGCCCACCGAAGTATAAATTCCGATTTCGCGCTTGCGCTCGTAGACACTTCCGATCATGGTATTGAGCACAATGAAAACCGAAATGATCAGTGGAATTATAATATTGGGCACCCCGCTGTAGCTCATGCTGTCGCTGGCATGATAAAGATAGGTCCCGTCAGGTTCTCCGCTGAACAGGGACAGCCCGAAGCGGTCGATCAGGTCCCGGGCGGTCGCTTGAACGGTGTCCGGGTTGCGGGGCTGGACAGCCACGGCCTTTAAATGCCCCCCGACCGCCAGCAGAAAGTCGGATGGTACGATGAGGGTCAAATCTCCGGCAATGTGCTGGTAGCGGCTTTGAAACTCTCTGACGTCATCACCGGATTCCAGAGCCTCCTCCTCCACTTCAGTCAACTCCGAGGACATTTCCCGGGGAAAGATCACCGGAGTCAACGATTCGCCGTCCAGATCGCTGCGTTCCTGTAGTTTTTTACCGGAAAAAATGCCGATGACTTTAAACGGCATTCCCCATAGCGATATGCTCTGATCCGGCTGCCGGCTGAGATCGATGTCCAGCTGTTCGGCCATGCGTCGGGGCAGTAGCACGGCCTGCCGGTCGTCGGCCCTCAGCCAGCGTCCCGCCAACAGCGTTTGATCGATCCCCGACACCATCGATTCTTCGGCTGAGAGTCCCACCATTCCCTGGGCTTCGAAAAACCGATCCCTAAATCGGACCGGGATTCGAGTCGAACGCGTTCGATCCTCATCTTCCAGCCACACCCGCGGGGCGGCGACGGCCTGGCCGCCGAAGGAGTTTTCTATGCGTCCGAAAGCTTCGGGGGGCAAACTTCTCCAGTTTACGTTTTTTAGCAGAAAGCCCTGGTAGGGTGCCTGGCTGTCATACAAAACACGCGCGTGCCGCCGCATGGATTTGGCCGAGGTAAAGCTCATAATCGTGAATGTCAGTATGATCAGGGTGGCACAGGTCAGGGCGGTCCGCAGGCGGCGCCGTCGCAAATTGCTGACGCCCAGTAAAAAGGCGGCTACAAATGCCTTCCAGCGTCCGATCTCTCCGGATTGCACCAGCTGGGCATGGGTTTGAAGACTGGCCATTTCTTCTTCAAAGCGAAAAAAGATAATCAGCGTTACGATGAAAGACAGACCCATGATAAAAAATGCCAGAATGACGACCATGGGGCTGTAGGCCAGTCGAAATGCGGGATGGACATTGTAGATGATGACGATCAGCAGCAGCAGAATACCGATGAAGGCGATAATGCGTTTGTAGATGTTGGAATAGGAGAACAGCAAGCGCTCCAGACAGAAAGCAAACGGCACAAACAGGGCGATGTAGAACAGGACCCCGTAGAGAACATCTTTCTGGGTTTTCTCGACATCGTCGTAAACCCGGCTGGAGAGCGCCCAGGAACGCGCCGTGGCTTCGAAAAAGCGGTCGTACTGCAGATCGGCCAACGCGGTTTTGGCCGTCTCCAATTGTTCAATGCCGGTTTGTTGAAGATTGCGCAGGCGTTCGTTGAAAATTCCCCGTTTCTCGAGATTGTCGATACGGGGCGTCAGCAGGGCCCACACGTCGCGGGCGACTTTAAAGCCGGTTCGATGCAATACCGGCCAGTCATCCACCAGATACCCTTCCCCCTGGGGATTCTCCTTGCTGGCATTCAACAAAATCATTTTTTTTCGCAGAACGCTGTCGGACAGGGTCAGTTTCAGGGGGGTGCCGTTTTCCAGAAAAAGGGTCGAGATGCTGGAGGCGTCGCGGTAATATGAGATCCAGGTGTCAAGTCGGCTGTAAAAATAGCGCAGGGGGTCGGCCTCGCGCCGGCCGTCGAGGACATTGCCCTTGTGAAGATGGCGAAAGGTGCGCGGTTCCAGGAGACCGAACAGGGTGATTCCCTTGCTGGCGAACATGATGAGATCGGTCTCCATGTGGCGGCGAAACATTTTCACCCGGTAGGAATTTTTCCCGGTTTGTTTTTTGTCGATGGTCCATTTGACGGCACCGGTGGTTTCGTCAAATTTATAGCCTTCGAAAATCACCTTGTGATAACTGTGTTTTTTATCCGCGATTCCCCGCAGGTGGAATTTACCCATGTGATCCACGATGGCGTAATGACGGGCCGGCCCCTGGTAACAGAGCAGCACGGATCCCGGAGCCGGCTTGTCGGCAAACAACTCGCCGTGTCGCAGAAATTTGGCATTCCCGTTGATCTCGCCGATCCCATTGCGAGGAAATATGTTTTCATGGATTTGAGGAACTCCGGCGAGGTGTTGAACCAATCCGGCCACTATGGCGCTCTGCTTCAGAGCGAATTCAAAATCAACCTTCTCGGGCAGGTCACCGGGAGTCCCCCAGGTGGAGCGGGCGTCATGGGTCGTCACAAAGGTCAAGCCATGAATACCCGCCAGGGCGGTAACCTCGCCGCCCAGAGCGGGACGGTCCAGGAAATAACTCTGCCAGGAGCGGCGCTGGCTGGGGCGCAGGGTGTCCTTGAAAACGCCCTGAAGGCCGAGTGAATTTTCAACCTCGGACGCCCCGGCGCGCAGGACCTCATCCAGCAATGAATAGGCCGCCGTGCGGTTGATTCGGGGTCGGAACGGATACTGCCAACCATAGTTGAAGGCGCCGAACCCGTCACCGTGGCTGGAAAGATGCAGCGAAACCGCTGCGGTCAAATCGTAGATTTTGGCCTGCCCGCGAAAGGACCTGGCGCTGTCCAGCAGGTTCTGCTGCATTCTGGCATCGGCAAGAATGGCACTTTGATCCTCGATGGCCTCGGGCACCAGGCGGACAAGCATGCGCCGCTCTTCGGCCAACAAGTCCGTATACGCCGGCTTCCACAGCAGACGCCGCAGCAGTTGCCTCTCACCGGCCAATTCGTTGATGACGTCTTGGTGATCCGCGGCATCGGCACGCATCCGCAGCCCCATCAAACGGCGGGATATGCTGTCGGACACGGTTTTTATGCGCTCTTCCAGGGCTTCCTTGACCAGGGTCTGACGCTCCTGAGCAGCCGGATCTTCGGGGTCGGCAGCCTCAAGGGTTGCATTCTTCAGCGCCTTGATCGTATTGCGGGATTTTTTTATCAGCTTTTTCAGATCGCGCTTCATTTTGCGCTGGATTTTCGATCGGGTGGTCAGGCTCCACATCAACTCCCGCATGCCGGACAGGGTCTGGGCATGGCCGCTGGACGCAACCAGAAGAACGGTCCGCTGGGGAGGATTGTTTCTCAAATGGCCGGCCAGTTGTAAAAGGGTCGCCACGCTGCAGGCTTCATCCGCTCCAGGTGACAGGCCGCTGACCCAGGCGGTGCTGTCGTAAAATGCCTCCACCATCACCGATTGCTCCTGGAGCTTGGGATCGCTGCCGGGAATGATGGCGTAGATATTTTGGGAAATAACGTTCTCCCAGCCTATTTTGGATTCGAGGCGGATTTTCTCTGCCAGGAGACCGGCAGGCCTGGTTTCAAAGTCTGGAAACAGCTTCTGAAGCTGATCAGAGGGCAGCCAGAACCGCGGAAACTGAATCGGGGACAGCTCGAACTTATCTTCGAAGTGAACACTGGCGGATTTTCCCCGATCGACGTAAATCAGGGCCTTGGCCCCCAGTTCAGCAACATGAAGCCAATTTTTGCTGGAGTCGATCTCCATCAGGATGACGGCCCCCTCGATGGCTTTTCCGTTTAGATTCTGCAAATCACCTTTGCCGACGTAAACCAGGGGCGCTTGAATTCCGGGGGACGGGATGGTTTGAGGGGTGACGGCATTGCCCCGCAGGGCCCGGACAGGAACCGACAATCCGCGAACCGGCAGGCTTAGCGTGCTCTTTTCCTCCCGCACAATGGGAACCGCAAACTTCTGGATCCCGACGGTTTCGAAACCGAGTTGTTCAAAGCGTTGACGGATATAGGCCGCAGCAGCCCGGTTGCCTTCGGTGCCCGTGCTGCGGTCGCCCAAAGAAGCGAGATACTGAATTGTGCCCTTGAAATCCGCCCGGTCCTGATCGGTGAGCAGGGCTTGGGCGGCGGGTAGGCAGAAGATGCTAATCAGAAGAATTAGGGTGATGCTGAGGAGTAACCGGTTGCGGGTTGCGGGTTGCGGGTTGCGGGTTGCGGGGTGCGAGGTCCGGGGTGCGGTGGGCGGCATGCGTGCCGCCGGTCCCTGGCTGCTGGTTGCCGGATGACGGATGCCGCTTGCCGGTCTTCAGGTCCCGACCCCGGCATACCTGTGATAGAGTTAGTATTCATGATTATCTCATAGGGCTTTTATTCATTTTAATATGGTCAGCAACAATCTAAACTAGCGCCAACCGATTAGTTTCGTATAACCAGAAGACAGAAATCAAATACCGGACGCCGGTCATCGGAGATCCACAATCCATACCCTCAAATGCGTAAGGTGCAACGCGCAACGCGCAACCCGCAGCCCGCAACTCGTAACCCGCAACCCGCATCTAGTCCCGCGATCCAATCTGGCCGATCGAAATCGAAAGTTCTTCGCGGTTCTCGATCTTATCGACCCGCCCGTCCCGTATCCAGATCACGCGATCGGAGACATTGAGCATTTTAAAGTCGTGCGTCGCCGAAATCACCGTGACGCCTCGATCCTGGCTCAGCCGCTTCAACAGCGCGATGATCTCTTCCCCGGTGGTCAAATCGAGGTTGCCGGTGGGCTCATCCGCCAGGATGATGGCCGGGTCGTTGGCCAGTGCCCTGGCCACAGCGACCCGTTGCTGCTGACCGCCGGACAGCTCGAAGGGTTTGTGGCTGAAACGATCTCCCAGGCCGACCAGATCCAGAAGTTCAAGACCTTTTTCGACGGCTGCGTCGTTGTTCATGCCTGCAAAGATCATCGGCAGGGTCACATTTTCAAGGGCCGTCATGACCTGGATGATGTTAAAGGTTTGAAAAATATATCCGATTTTGCGGCACCGCAGCCAGGCCAGTTCGAAGGCATCCAGCTGGGCGATATCGACTTCGTCGATGAATACTTTGCCGGCGGTCGGTTTATCCAATCCCCCGATCATGTTGAAGAGCGTACTTTTGCCGGACCCGGACGGCCCCATGATGGAAATGTAATCACCTTTGGCGATCTCAAGATCAACACCTTTGAGGGCTTCGACATCGATCTTCCCGAGTTTAAATACCTTGGTAACCCCAGTAACTCGAACGATATTGCCAGCTTCTGCCACGGCACGTCTCCTTGTCGCTGCGCTCCGCAGAGCGCACGGCGCAAAGCGCAGAGTGTTGAACGATCAAACTTAGGTACTGCTATCCCAATTGATCAAAAACCAATAGGGCCTTATCTGTTGCGCGCTATCGGTTAGTGGTAAGGACTGTGTTGAACTGACATCTGTCCTCTGTCTTCTGTCATCCGTCTTCTGTTCACAGGCTACTGCTCCACCCGCATGGCTTCCACCGGCTGCATTCTGGCGGCGATGAGGGCCGGATAAAGCACCCCCAGCAGGCTCAGCAGACAACCGACGCCGGTGGCGATCAGTATGGAAACGGCCAGATTGCCCAATGAAATCGAGGCCACCGACGCCAGGCCAAATCGCAGCCAGCCGCTGAGCAGTGAGAAAATCGCGCCGATCAGGGCACCCATGCCGGCGCCCGCCAATCCTTGCATGCCGGCCTCGAGTACGAAAAGGCGCAGGATGAATCGGTCCAGAGCGCCCAGGCATTTCATGGTTCCGATTTCCCTGAAACGCTCGGTCACCGCCATCAGCTGGGCGTTGACAATCCCTACGACGCAAACCAGGAGCGACAAGATCACGAGCCACCTTTGCTTGGGACTGCTGCCCACCGTGGTATCAGCCGGTTCGATATCGTACCCTGAACGAACCAGCAACCGCCGCATCTCGGGATCCTGCTTGGCCAGCATGCCGTTGGCAATGTCGTTGGTGACTCCGACAAAACTTAAAAATGAGACGGCCAGTACCAGGCTCATCGTCGTAATCAGTGACCTGAAGAACCTGACCTTGATGCTTTTGATGGAAATTTCAACAGATTTCAGAAAAGGAAGTTTGACCTGCCGCTGCACACCGCCGGTTTCCTGATCCGGTTCTGATAGAATTTCTCTTGCAGGCATAATCGGATCCCAATCGCCGTTGATTCCGGCAGCTGGTTAATTCACAAGGCTGTGTAACACCTCAATTAAAGAAAATGTAACAGAGAAGGATTCAAGTCCGGGGTCTGGGCCCCGCTCCGAGATGGTTTAACAGCCGGGGATGACGTTTTGGTACCAGCTATCTGTAACGTGTTAATTCTAAATTGGCAATGGCTTTTTTCCGGGCCATCAAAAGCCCGGCGACGGGTTTACTATCTTTAGGTGACCTGCGGGGATCGCCTGGTAACTACCATAAGATCCAAATGCTCAGCTGTCAAACAATCAGCTATCCCAACTTATTAAACAAATACAACGTGTTAGCACCCTATAAAGCGTTTAACACATTGATTTCTAATTGTAAACGAGAATAGTTCCTGTTGCTGAGAACCATATACTTACGGCTATATATACAAACAGATTGCTGATGCAGCGTGTGTTTTTGATTTTGCACTAGTTTTGGAGCGTGGAGCTGGAGCCCTGGTGTAATGTTCGCGATGCCGGCGCCGTAATTACAGAACTCCAACTTGTCGCGTCGAAGCGCAGCGAAGATGGATACGCCATCACTCAAGTACTCCACGACCTATGGATGCCGGTGCTTGGGCAGTCCTTAGAATACCTTATGGGTTATGGTTTCGTAGTTTTACACCTGCACCCGTTATGGGTCCTGCACCTGCTCACGCCAGCGGTCAAGGAACCGGGCGGAGTTGACTGCCCCGTCAAGGTTTATCGAAAGCCTTTTTGCGGTCCGGGGCTGGCGCAGCATCCGCTCTATGTGCCCGCTCAATCGGTCAGGCTCTAAATCGGAATCCTGCAATACGCTCATCGGCAGATATTTTCTGATTTTATCAGCACGCATGGGCTGCTCCTGCTGACGCGAATACGGAAAAACCAGGCAAGGGACCTTGGTCACCAGCAAATTCATGCAGGTGTTATATCCGGCCAGGCTCACCGAAAGATCCGCTGCCGACAGATATTCCAGAAAGCGCTTGGAGTAGCGCCGAATGTGAAAGTCGGACGCAGAGCGGGCGATCAACTGTTCGAATTCGCGGTCATCCATGAAAGGCCCGCTAAAAATTTCGAGTCGAAGATCCAAGCGGTCGCGAAGTTCTTCACAGGCATCGATAACAGAAGACAAAAGTTTGAACCCGGAACGACCGCCCCCGGCACTGGCCACGATGAGTTTTTTTCCGGGAACCATCTTCAGGTCTCGCCGCAGCCTGCGGCCGGCTGCCGGATCTGCCTGCTGGGTAATAAATCCGGTGTGCACCAGGGGTATGCCGATGTCGGCAGCCCGGCTAAAGGTCTCATCCAACCGCTGCAGGTCGGCGTCAGCGTGAACCAGCAGGGCGTCGAAATAGCGGTTTAATTTTTTTAAAACCCGTTTTTCGTGATAATCGGGATCTTTTTTTTCCACCAGAATATCCCGCAGACTGCAGACGGATCTGACGCGGCCGAATTCGCCCTGACGAATGTTCTCCAGAAGCGGTTCCAACTCAAAGGCGAAAATTGAACGGCCAAACGGATACAGCTCGACAATGAAAAAATCCGGCCGCTCCTTTTTGAACAGTTTGTAAAGGCTTTTCTGGCGCTCGCGCTGAATCTGCTCGATGCTTTGGCCGGAATCGCCGGGAATCAGACGGGTAAATTTTTCATCCATGTACAGCACCGGCAACCGGAGGAGCCGCACGTGTCCCGGCATGTCGATATCAACCTCCTGTCCACCGGCGATCAGTGTCACTTCGTGGTCCGAAAGCGCCCGGGCAAACTCCAGGCTGCGAACCAAGTGCCCCATGCCCCATACGTATTGGCAGTAAAATATGATTTTCATGGTTTTAGTATATTCCGGTTTATCCGGGTCATAACACCCTGTTTTCTGCGAGATCCTTGAAATGAACCGGCTGCAGACTGCGATTTCCAATCAGGGTTTTAATAAGTAGTTCTATAAAATCAAAGGCGGCGTCGTTCATCATCCGGTGGTGAATCATAATCCCACAATAATTTGAAGCGACCGCTTCTTTGAGTTCCGCAAAGAGGTTCTCCCAGGCTGCGGCAGGTTTTGCTTCCCTGCGGGTGTGCAGATCGACATTGACATAATAATCAGGCAATCCCCTACAAGGAGGTGGCCTGCTCCCGCGGCTGCGGGAAACAGCCGCGAAGTTCAGCGCTTTTAGCAACTTCAGGGTGCCGCTGCTGCAGCGGTTCCAGGGCGGGGTAAAGATCGGATAAAAGCGGTCTCCCATAAGCATTTCCAAACGCTCTTTGCCCCGTATCAGGTCATTTTCAATTTTCGAAATCGGCCGCCCACCACCAAATTCCTGCTTTTTACCTTCGGTTTCATGATTAACATGCCGCCATCCGTGTTGGTGCCAGCACCAGCGCGAAGGATTCTTTTTTTCAAACCCATTCAAATACCGCCAGCGTTCGCGGGTCAGAAAAGCGGGTACAACCGCCAGCGACAGGGGTAGACCGTAGGTGGAAAACAGATCCATCATTCGGGAGAATTGCTTCCCGGGAACAGCCACATCGTCGGCCCGGAAAAAAAAGCACCCGGCAGCATTATAACCGGCGGGAGGTGACGCCACATGGCTGCAACATTCGGTTTCATGAAGTTCAACCTCTGTTATTCGGATAATACGGTTACAATCCGCTCTTCAATGCAGCGCGCAGTGTTGGCTGCCCCGTTCAAATTCAGCCTGACATCGGGCCGTGCCGCCTGCTCCAATTTCTGATCCATCAAAGCAGCGAGGCGACTCGGTCGGAGATCCGCGTCCTCCAAGACGGTCAGCAGGTTGCGGTCGGCCAGCCTCTGGGCCCGCATCCGTTGTTCACGGTTTACGGAAAACGGCCAAAGCAGGGCCGGCACGCGGGCGGCCAGGATATTCATGGTCGTATTGTACCCTCCCATGCTGACGGATAGATCGGCAGCCGCCAGGCAAGACACAAAATCTGCGGTAAACCTGTCTACCCGCACCCTGGGGGATGCTATTTTTTTTAAATTCTCAAAATCTATGGGATCCAGAAAGGGGCCTGTAAAAACCTGCAAGCGGCAGTTGTGCGTTTCAAAACGCTCAAAGGCTCGGATCACGGCATTCAGCAAAGGCGTTCCGACATTTCCACCGCCCACGCTGGCTACAATCAGGCTCTCGTTGTCACCGATTCCCATTTGCCCTCGAATCCGGCGTCTGGCCCCCCGCGCCGGCTGTGGTGCGATATAGCCGGTGTAATCCACCGGAATGGATATCTCATCAAAGGGCCCGAAAGTTTCACGAATTTCTATCAGATCGGGGTCCGCATGCACCAGCACCCGGTCGAAATAGCGGTTGAGTGTTTCGACAACCTTGGCTTCGTGCCTGACGTAATCTTTTTTTTCCACGAGGATGTCCCGCACACTGCAGACAATGGCGCAGGATGCCGGCCCGCTCCCGCGCAGGGCTTTTAACACGGGCTCGAGCTCGAATCGAAAAGCCCTGCGGCCGAAGGGAAACAGTTCGACCAAAAACAGATCCGGTTTCTCTTCCTCAAATAGGGCCAAAAGCTTTTTTCGACGTTCATTCTTAATTTGTTCAACCGTCCGATTTTCGTCCGTACTGCAAAGTCCCTTGAAGGCGTTATCCATTTGTAAGATGGGCAGACAAAATTCACGAACGTGGGTTGGCAGCTCGGTATCAACAGGGGGGCCGCCGGTCACCAAAATCAATTCGTGGTCGGACAGAGCCCGGGCGATTTCGAGGCTGCGAAAAAGATGGCCGACACCTAAGACATTTTGACCGTATTGGATGATTTTCATTTACGTGTGACTGCTTAATTGGGTAATATGATAATAGTTTAAAATTTAGTCCAATATATGCTCGAACTTCGGATTTTAGGTTTCAGGTGTCGGGTGTCAGGTTTCGGGATGGGTGGAAGGATACAAAAGATGCAAGTACCGAAAAAATCTATGTCTCCATATTTCCAGATTGAAAGCGATCTACACCACTAGACGCCTATACGAACATTCCGAGTTCCGGAGCTTTTTTTGGAAGCGGTATAACACTACTAGCTCCTAACCTCAACTATCAGCCTTTGTCTTTTTAACACTGACACCTGAAACCCGACACCTGAAATCCGACACCTGAAACCGACACCTGAAACCACAGTTATGCCGATATTCATACCTCCAACGCCATAGCATTCAGCTCTACCAGCCGGAGTTCTTTCCGGTCGCAAACGAGCCGGTGAAGTTGATAGGATTTGATGATAGCCGGTTCGGTCGGAAGAAAATTCCGGCCGCACAGGCGATATATCAGACTTTTTATGACCCCTTCATGGGTGACCACCAGTATGTTGGCGGACGGCCATCGCGTGGCGCCATCCAGCAACGCGGTTTGACTTCTTTGGCAGACCTTTTCCCGGTCTTCACCCTCCGGCGGACAAAAAGCCCAGCCGGCAGCCACCTGCTCGTCCAGCTCATGTGGTACATCTGATGTCAATTGCGCGATGGTCTTGCCGACCCAACGCCCCCAGTCCTGCTCTCTGAGCCGGCGGTCGAGCGTCAATGAAATATTGAGGCTGGTATTGATCAAATTCGCTGTTTCGCGAGCACGTCCGGTATCACTTGCAAGGATGCGATCCCATGCCCAGGGCTTTAACAGCCGTCCCCAGCGCACCGCCTGACGCCGGCCGGCGGCCGTCAAGGGGGTGTCGTGTTGGCCCTGGATCTTTTTTTCCAAATTCCACAACGTTTGAGCGTGGCGAATCAGCCCAAAGCGGGTTATTTTAGCCGGGTCTGCCATCTCTTTTCTGTCAGGTCGATATCGGTCTGTAAATATTTTCAAGCACCCGATCAATTTCCTGGTAATTCATATTCAGATCGCGGGTGCTGCGCACATAAGATTTTGCCGCAAGCCCCATTTGCTGCCGCAGCCCGCGGTCTTCAATCAGACGTTTGACGGCCTCCACAAAAGGCGCCATCGCATTGACCGGCACCAGAAATCCGGTTTTCTGATCCTGCACGGCTTCGGGAAACCCGGCGTTGTCGCAAGCGACCACCGGCAACCCGCAGGCTTGGGCTTCGAGAAATACCATGCCCAGAGACTCTCCAATTCCCGGGAAAACAAACAGGTCGGCGGCACTGTAATAGCGGTAAAGATCAGCGCGGGGAATTTTCCCGACAAACCGTACCCTGCCCGGCAGCTGATCAGCGGCCAGCTTTTGAAGCGTTTTTTTCTCTTTGCCGTCGCCGGCAATAACCAGCTGGAAGTGCTGTCCCCCGCGCGCGAGTTGGCCGCAGGCACGAATCACCCATTTTAAGCCCCGGGTTTTGACATCCCGCCGAAACATGGCAGCCGAAAAAATTACGGGTTCATCGTCCGGACACCACTGAAGCCGGAGTTCTCTGCGCGCCTGGCCGTCAAAGGCGAATTCTTCCGGATTCAATCCCGGGGCCACATAGGTCAGCCGCTCTTTGGGAATAAGTCTTTGAAGGTTGATAAAATCGACATTTTTGTTTGTAAATATGTGGCTGGCGGCAAGCAGAGCGGCCTTGTTCAAATAAAAGCCGGGTCGCGCTTTAAATTGACGCCGTCTTTTGGTGGAGTATATTCCCTGGAAGATCACATAGGGGATATTCAATTTTTTCGAAGCTGCCGGCCCTACCAAATCCGGGGCTTTGTAATAGCTGTGATAGGTAAACCACAAATCCACCGAACGGGTTGCATATTTCCGGACCACCTGCTTTTTCTCCCATACCAGCCGGGGCCAAAGCCAGGGTTTCCAGTACAGCCAGCGACATCGCAGGGTACTGGCCGTCAGGACTTGATGACCTTTTTTCTCAAGATAGTCGCAAATGCCGGCGGCCGTAACCAGATCGCCGGACGGGTGCGCATGGCCCAGAGGCTTGAAGGGTGCATAGAAGCAAATTCTCATCGCTCAGGTGTCCGGACAATTACTAAATTGTTAAATGCTCAAGCCGTTTTTTGATTTTCATTCCGCCTTCCCCATTCCGAATTCAATTACCTCTGTCGTCCGTCTTCTGTCTTCTGTTCTCTGTCTTCTGCTCTCTGCCCTCTGCCCTATGCCCCCTGCCCTCTGCCCTATGCGCCTCCGGGAGCGATGCCGGCCCGGCGATAGATTTCAACGAGATCCTGTGCCAAGCGGCGGTTGTCGAACTCGTTACCTGCCGTTTTTTGGCCGGCCGGGATAACGCGGTTTCGCAATCCCCGGTCGGTCAGCATGCGGTGCATGGCATCAGCCAGACTATCAGGCTGGCGCGGAGGAACGAGAAGACCGGTTCGGCCGTGGTCCACCAGCTCGGGAATAGCGGAAATACTCGTGGCCACCACCGGCACGCCCATGGCCATGCTCTCGAGCAAAACATTCGGGATACCGTCGCGATCGCCGTTCGGTGCCACCTCGCATCCCAAGACAAATAAATCTGAATTACGATAATGTTCCAGGACCTCGTGGTGCGGTCGAGTGCCGAGCCACCGGGTTACTCCGGAAAGTCCCAGATCGTCGATCAGCGCCAGGATATTTTCACGATCTGCACCGTCGCCGATCAGAACATGATGGATCGACAGGCCCTTGTCGGTCAGCAGTTTGATCGCCCTGAGGACGGTGGGCAGGCCCTTTTTGGCTGTTAAGCGGGCGATGGTGAGCAGCCGGTACGGCGGTTCGGGGGCCTCCCGTCTGGGGCTGTTGTTGATAAACAGGTCAAGTTCGATGCCATGGTAATTGCGATGAATCGGTGTTTTATGGCCGTCGGAAATCTCAGAGAGGTGCCGGCGGTTGTATTCGGTACAAGTGACGACAAACTGCGACAACCCGATCTTTTCGCGCAGCTGCCGGGGATCGGAGGTATAAATATCGACGGCGTGGGCGGTAAAGCTGAAAGGCAGGCCGGTCAACTGGCTGGCAAACATGGCCACCGATGTGGGGGAGTGGGCAAAATGAGCGTGCAAATGGGTCACTCCGCTGTCCGGCAGAAGGCGGTTGGCCAGATACCCGGCCTGGAAAAGATGTTTGACGGTTGCGGATTTGCGGGTTCTTAAGAACCGACGCACGGCTGTTTTGACGGCAGCGGCATACACGCCGGGATTTTTTGAGGCCAGCACCAGGTTGTGGTACAGCAACCGGGGCAACGGCTTGATCAGGGTTTCCGGCAGGTAGTCCACCCTGGCGCGAATTTGTTTGACGCTTTCGTGGGTAAAGTCCTCCCGGGGATTTCGCATCGAAAACAGGCGGATGTTAAACCCGTGCTTTTCAAGCAACCGGATTTCATTGGAGATGAAGGTTTCCGAAATACGCGGGTAACCTTTGAGGATCATCCCCAGGACGGGTCCATCGGCGGTACTCATGGTTTCTGACACCTGAAGGCCTACAGGCGTTGCTTCATGGTTTCAATGCCTGTCAGCCGAAACCGCGAGACGGCCTTTTGATAGGGCTCGGGGTTCTCCAGCAGGCCGAGCAGTTTTTGACGCAAACGCTCGGCGCTCAACTCGCTCCAGGGGATATATTCGACCAGATGCTGCCGGTGAAAAGCCCGGGATCTGATGATTTGTTCCTTACGCGGGGTCTCCCTGGGGATGACCAGACTGATGGTGCCCTGGCCCAGGATCTCACACAGGGTGTTGTATCCCCCCATGCTGACAACAATGTCAGCGGCCGCGAAAATCTTCTCCATTTGCCGGTAGAAATGGTAGGTTCGGACCCCCAGCCGGCGGGCCCGCTGGAAGACGTTGCCCCGTTCCTGCTTGGGCATAAACGGGCCGGTGATCAATACGCTTTTAAAAGGCGGTTCACCCGCAAAGGATTCCAAGGCGGAGAGATAGGTATCCATGACCCGGTATCCGTCGCCTCCGCCGCCGGTGGTCACCACCACCAGCCTGTCCATAGCCTGCAACCCGAGCTCTTTTCTAACTTTCTTGACGGCGTCTTTACCTGGGATTTTGCGGGGGATGTAGCCGGTAAAATGGATTTTACGGCTGATGTCATCCGAAATCTCATACTGCTCGATGGGATCATAAAAATCCTGAATCCCGTAAATCCAGATTTCGCTGTAAAGATTCTGCAGATACCCGTAAACCTGCTTTTCATGCCAGTCTTTTTTAACGGTCTCAGCATCATCCATGATATCGCGCAAACCCAAAATCGTTCGGGTCTCAGGCCGGCAGCGCCGCAACCACTGCAAAGTAGGCAAAACCTCTTTTTTCAAACCGAGGGGCTCCTTGTCCACAATAAAGAGATTGGGCTGAAATGTCTTGGCGGTGGTGGTGATGATATTTTTACGGATGTCGAGGGCATGCCGGGGGTTGATTTTGATGGACAGCGGCAGGTATTCATCATTGGTTTTTTTGATCATTCCCGGGATCCGCACAAAATCGATCTGTTCGGCAAAGGAAAATCGTCCGGCAATGGGGGAGCCCGTCAGAATCAATATATTGATGCGCGGTCCCAGCAAATGAGCGGCAATCGCCATGGTCCGACGGATGTGGCCCAGGCCGTAAGTATCGTGGGAATACATCAATATGTTATAGGTCGAGTTCCGTGCCATTCGCCGCCCTGATAGTATTTGTGAGCATCCTGCAAAGAAGCGTTAAAACCGTATCTATATCACATCCGGGACATCGCATCAAACATTCCTGTCATCTTCTGCCGCTGCACCCGCGGATCGATCTGATTTTTCTTTTTCTTTTCTTTTTGCAGTGCTATTGGTATATTCGTCGTGGACAGAGGACAGAAGGCAGAAGACAGAAGACGGAGGACGGAAAACAGAGGACGGAAAACAGAAGACAGAGAACAGAAAACAGACGACAGAAGACCGAGAACCGAAGACAGACGAACTCGCACAGCGGACGGTTTTTTCCATCGCTCTATGTCATCCGACATCCGTCATCTGTCATCTGTCTTCTAATGCTTTAGTGCACCAAAGTGAACATTTATAACGATAAGCAGTTGTCAGCTATAATGACAGAAGTCATATTATGAAGATCCAGACCCAACGCCTGATCGACCGCTATGCGGGGTCCGTGATTTGTTTTCTATTATCGATCGTCAACAGGCTTTTCAAAAAAAAATCCGACCCTGACGAACCGGCAAGCATCCTGATCATCCTGTTATCCGAAATGGGCGCCCTCGTGCTGGGCTATCCCATGTTCGAGCGCTTGAAGCAAAAATATCCGGCAGCATCGCTGCACATCGTCCTGTTTGAAAAAAACCGCGAAGTGGTCGAATTGCTGCAAATTATTCCGCCGCAAAATATAATTGTCATAAACGATAAGTCCATGCCGGCTTTTATGGGGTCGTCACTGGCTGCGCTGTCCAAAATGCGGCGGAACAAAATCGACACCGTCATTGACTGTGAGCTGTTCTCGAGAATCAGCAGCATCTTTTCGTTTCTCAGTGGTGCTTCCGTGCGGGTCGGATTCCACCCCCACACCCAGGAAGGATTGTACCGCGGGAATTTAATGAACCGCCCCGTACTTTATAATCCCTACCATCACATTTCGCGGCAGTTTCTTACCCTGGTGGAGGCCATTGAATCCACCAGCCGCCCAAAAGCCGCTCGTTCGGTTGCCGACGATAAATTGGAGATTCCGCCGATGACATTCGGTGGGGATGAAATCGAGAACGCTAAAAGAAGACTGTACGACAAGGCGCCGAATATCCAGGGTAAAAAAATCGTCCTCATCTATCCCGGCGGTGGTCTGCTGCCTATTCGCGCCTGGCCCCGGGATTATTACTGTGATCTGGCTGAAGAACTGCTCGATCGGAACTATGCGGTGTGCATCATCGGACTCGCCGAGGATAGAGATCTGGCACGGTCGATCCTCTCCCGCACCGGCAACGAGAATTGTGTGGACTTGACCGGTTACACTAAGACCATCCGGGAGTTGATGCTGATATTTCAATTTTCGTCGCTGCTGATAACCAATGACGGCGGCCCCGGCCACTTTGCCGCCATGACGCCGGTTCCGACCATTATTTTCTATGGCCCGGAGACGCCGCGGCTCTATGGTCCCCTCGATGCCAAAGCGCAGACGGTTTTTCTGGATCATTCCTGCTCTCCCTGCGTAACCGCTTACAATCACCGCAATTCACCCTGTGACGGCGATAACCTGTGCCTGAAGAAAATTGAGCCGCAGCAGGTATTGTCAAAGGCGCTGGAGATATTGGAAGGATAAAATCCGAAAGCCTAAAAGACGAACATCGAACGTCCAACATCGAATGTTGAATGGGCCTAGATGAAGAAACAGACGAACTAAATAAAGTTTTCGTAGCGAGCACCGTTCGGTAGGCTCAAGGCCCGGAGTGAAGCCGTAGGGCTGAAATGAAAACAATGGTCAATTAATTAAATCGCGGAGCGAAGCGACTTCATTATTCGACGTTCGACGTTCGATGTTCGATGTTCGATGTTCGATCTGGTCTCTGTTCGACATTCAGCTCCCAAACAACCCTTTATGGAAAAAATGCAATCGAGTACCCAAGAAATCTCCCCGTCCACATATCGCAGATTATTCTGGGTTCTGTTAATCTGCTTTACTTTTTTTCGCCTTTTTTTAATCAACAAATTCGGACTAGGGGTGGACGAATCCCATTATCTGCTTTACGCCCGCAAACTGGCCTGGGGCTACTTCGATCACCCTCCCATGGTAGGCTTCCTGGCGGCCCTGACAACTCTGACAGGCGAAGGTGTCTTTTTTGTTCGTCTGGGCCCGGTCATTTGCACCGCTGTCAGCCTGATTCTGCTGCGCTATCTGGCGCTGGCCCTTTACCGCGAGGAAAGCGTGGCCTTCTGGGCCGCGCTCATGCTGCACCTGATGCCTTACCAGCAGGTACTGATGGTGGGACTGCTCCCGGATGCCACCCTGAATCTCTTCTGGTGCGCAATGCTGCTGACCGTGTGGCAGGCGATCAACACCGGCCGATGGTCGCTGTGGATTCTAACCGGCCTGCTTTTCGGCGGGGCCTTGCTCAGCAAATATCACGCCGTGTTGCTGGCCTTTTGCCTGCTGGGATTTTTGATCACATCCTCAGAACATCGTCACTGGCTGGAAAGAATTCAGCCCTGGGCGGCTGTGATGATCGGCCTGGCTGTCTTTTCTCCGAATATCATCTGGAATGCCCGCCACGAATGGATATCCTATGCTTACCAACTCGGCCAGGGCTCCGGCGACGGTTTGAGCTTGGGCGATTTTGCCGGGGCAATCGCCGGGCAGCTGGGCGCCTGGTCACCATTGATTTTCGGTTTGATGCTCACGGCCGGAATTGTCCTGGTCAGGCAAAAAAAAATCGGCACCACCGATCTTTTCGTTGTCTGGACAAGTATTCCGGTTTTTGTTTTTTTCTGCCTCACGGGATTGACCACCAAGGTTCTACCGCACTGGACCACCGCGGGGTGGTGGACAGGTGCCATCGGGACTGCCGCAGTCGTTTTAGAGAAAGTCTCCCTGCAAAACCCGCCAGCCCGGCGCTGGCGAAGCTGGACCGCCGCCGCCGCTGCCACCGGATTTTTGATGAGCGCAATGCTCTATCTGGCACTCTTTTCCCCCGTGACCGAACCTGTCTACAACTGGGCCCGCGGGATATCCCAGGATCTGAACCGCCGGTTTCCATCGATTGCAGCCCTGGACCCGTTCGAACCCCGCAACGACATTTCCAACGACCTGTTCGGGTGGCCGTCCATTGCCGACCGGGTCGAGACCATCCGCTCCCGCATGCCCCGGCCGCAACAAACGTTTGTCTTCTCCCACCGGTTTTTTAAAGCCAGTCAAATCGGCGTCTACCTGCGGCCGGACACCGTCGCCACCTCGCTGCACCGCAAATTTGACCAGTATCACCTGTGGTTTGCGGCAGCCGAGCATACCGGCTGGGACGCAGTTTTCGTTGTCGACCGCAGGCGCCACGCCAAACGCGCCCGACGCTACCGGCCGCTTTTCGAGAGCATGGATCCGCAGCCCGAACCGATCCAGATTTTTCGCCGCGGCCGTCTTGCACAGGATTTGATGGTTTACCGGTATTATGGATTTAGAGGACGGTTTGAAGAATATGATTGACTAAATTCGCCGGCCACCTCATCTAGGCCGCTAATGCGGCTAAATTGCGAAAATTTGTCGTTCAATAAAATGTATCACAATTCCAGGCACCAAAAACCAAATTTCAAAAAAATCCCAATGACCCGAATTCAAAATACCAAACACATTATCCGTGCGCACATTGTGCCAAATGGCAGAAGCACTTCCGGGCGAGGATCTCCTCATCAATACCGTACAACCAGGGTGAATGTTTAGGTCATGGGAGATTGATCCGCCGGCGGCGGGGAGATTTATTTGGGATTTGGTGCTTGGGATCTGGAATTTTAAGGTCTTATAGTATATTCGAATCCAACCGGTATAGGATTTGCCTTGATGTTGAATTGTAGATCGTCGGTGGGGGTTACCGGGTCCGTTCCGGCAGCCGGGCAATGAAAAACCAGGCGCCCATGATGCCGATGGCCATGCCGGCGGCGACATCGGAAGGGTAGTGCGAGCTCACAAACACGCGCGAGGCGGCGATCAATAAGGCGTAGATCAATGGTAGAAAACGATAGCCGCTGTACTTTGACCTGCTCAGGAGATAGTAAAGAAACACCCCGGACACAAAGGCATCGGCAGAGTGGCCCGAGGGAAACGCGTTGTATTTGAAACTCGTATCGAAAAAAGTAAATCCGGCGCCGTAGCCGGGCCGGCCGCGACCCAGTAAAACCTTTAACACTCTGACCGCCACCAGAGAAAAAACCAGCTGAGTTTTGATATAGGCCAGGCAGAAAGCGATCAAAGGGCGGTCTTTTCTGACGAAGGCATGAATCCCGATGACGCCGAGAAGCAAGTAGAAAAGGTAAAGCCCATAGTGGGTAATGAACTCAGGGACATGCAGATAATCCGGCTCAACCAGATCACGCGCCGCCTGCCAGATGGGGACATCGAAAATGAACAAGAACGCAGTGATCAAGATCCCGGCGGCGGCGAAAATCAAATACTTTGGTTTCACTGAAGCTTTCTGTTCCATCTGTCCCAAACCCGTAGACCCGACGTGCGTCGGCAATATCCGATGCCAGGATAGCGCCGGGTTGATTTGAACCTGGATAATTAACACACTGGATTCTAATTGTACAGGGATCATGCAGGCGGCTGCTAATATCGACCAAAGGCGGTTTGCCGCCCGCAACCGGCCCTGATCCAGCTTGGCCGCCGGCGTGATGCCGCTGCCTTATTTTGTTGCCTTACTGAAGCCTAATTCTCCCATGATCCTTGCTGAATTAGCCTTGACTAAATGGCGCCGATTGTACATTATTTGGTTTTTACACCCCATTTCAAATAGCGTTTCGATGGATTCGAAAGTGGCATAAGCGGTCGTAGAAGAAAGCCTTCGAGAAGCGCAGCCCTTTTGGGCTGCCGCCTTAGACGGTGTCATCATTAACCAGCTTTGTCGATTGGAAGGATCACCAATGGAATTCGAACCGGTTATCGGGTTGGAAGTACATGCCCAGCTAAAAACCAAAACCAAAATATTCTGCGCCTGTTCGACAGCATTCGGCGCACCGCCCAATACGCACACCTGTCCCGTATGCTTGGGTATGCCGGGAGTACTGCCGGTGCTCAACAAAAAAGTGGTGGACTATACCCTGCGGATGGCCCTGGCCACCAACTGCGAGGTTACCCCGCAAAGCCGTTTTGCCCGCAAGAATTATTTTTATCCGGACCTGCCCAAAGGCTATCAGATATCCCAGTATGAGCTGCCCATCGCCGAACACGGTTTTGTCGACATCGAAATCGATGGCGGGTTGCGCCGCATCGGGATTACGCGCATCCATATGGAGGAAGATGCGGGCAAGCTGGGCCATGACCCCCACCGCGCGGTCAGCATGGTGGATTTCAACCGCACCGGCGTTCCGCTGATTGAAATCGTCAGCGAGCCCGACATCCGCCGGCCGGAAGAGGCCGGGGCCTATCTCAGACAGCTCAGATCCATTGTGCGCTACCTCGAGATCTGCGATGGCAACCTGGAAGAAGGCAGCTTCCGGTGCGATGCCAATGTATCCATACGCCCCGAAGGAACTCCGCAGTTGGGTACCCGCACGGAGCTGAAAAACCTGAACTCGTTTAAACATGTCGAAAAGGCCCTGCAATATGAAATCAGCCGCCAGAGAGAAGTTATTCTGGACGGAGGACAAATCGTTCAGGAAACCCGCCTGTGGGACCCCGACATGAACAAAACATCATCCATGCGCGGTAAGGAAGAAGCCCATGACTACCGCTATTTCCCGGATCCCGATCTGCTTCCCCTGGAAATAGACGATGCCTGGATCGAAACGATCCGGGAAAACCTGCCCGAGCTTCCCGACGCCAAAAAAAAGCGGTTCATGGAAGACTATGGACTGCCGTCCTACGACGCCGAACTGCTGACATCGGACCGGATCCTGGCGCAGTATTTCGAAGATTGCTGTGCTGAATTCTCCCAGCCGAAGAAAGTCAGCAACTGGATCATGGGATCTTTGCTGGGTTTGCTGAACGCTCAGGAAATAACCATTGAGACCTCTCCGGTTTCCGCCGTTGAGCTTGCCCGGCTGCTGGCCCTGATCGAAAAGGGTGCGATCAGCGGCAAAACCGCCAAAAACGTGCTGGACGAGATGGCCCGAACCGGTAAGCCCGCCAAACAGATAGTAGAAGAAAAGGGGTTGGTTCAGATTACGGATGCCGATGCCCTGGAGGGTGTGGTTTCAAAAGTTATATCCAGCCTTCCCGGCGAGGTCGAAGCCTATCGAAACGGCAAAACCAAGCTGCTGGGCTTCTTTGTCGGGCAGGTCATGAAACAAACCCGGGGGCAGGCCAATCCCAAGCTGGTGAACGAGATACTGAGGCGTAAGCTGGCGGCGGAATGACTCGAGAAGACCAGAGGGTGAAAAGGTGAGAAGATAGAGGATCAGAAAGTGAGAATGCGGTAAACTGAGATAGTACCAAAGTTTCTGATTCGTCGATCTCTGATTTTCTTATCTTCTAATCTTCTTTCATTTAAACCATTCGACGAATCCCGGGCACGCGTCACATATATTTGGTCACCGACCCAAGGGGGAACTTCCATGCTGCTGGTTATTAACATCAACAACACCAACACGATGCTGGGACTGTTTCACAATCGCAAATGGATCGCCAATTGGCGCGTGGCCTCCGACCAGAAAAAATTGCCGGACGAGTACGGCGTACTTCTAAAAAGCCTGTTCGACTATGAGGGCTGCAAATGGGAGGGAATTTCCGCTGTGGCCATCGCCAGCGTTGTGCCGCCGCTGACGACGACTTTTATCGAGATGTGCCGGCGCTTTCTCAAGCGCGATCCTCTGGTGGTGACCCATGAAATCAATCTTGGCGTAAGGGTTCGCACCGATTACCCGGCCGAGGTGGGTGCCGATCGCATCCTCAACGCGCTGGCCACCCACCGACTTCACGGCAGCCCGGCCATCGTCGTCGATTTCGGAACGGCCACCACCTTCGATGCCATTTCCGCCGAAGGCGATTATCTGGGAGGCGCCATCGCCCCGGGCCTCGGTATCGCGGCCGAAGCGCTGTTCAGCCGGACGGCTAAATTACCGCGCATCCAATTGGTGGCACCGCCCGCGGCGATCGGACGCAACACCATCCATTGCATGCAGGCCGGACTGGTTCTGGGCTACGTGGGCCTGATCGAAGGGCTGGTCGAACGCACCCGCGCCGAGCTGGGCGGGCACGCCCGGGTCATCGGCACCGGGGGTCTGGCGCCGGTGCTGGCCAAAGAAACCAAGGTTATCGAAGTCGTGGATCAAATGCTGACCCTCGAGGGGCTGCGCCTGATTTACGAGTGAATCAGGGTTAGGTCGTTATCATTGAGTTTTGTCGATTTTGTGGCAATATGTTTTACTTGAAGTATGAAGCTGCTCGAAGAAATGCCCAAAATTACAAAATGCCTAAAATGCCTAAAGTTGAGGCATTCCGTCGATTTTAAATTGGGACCTCAGGACCGGCAATCATTTTGATGTTCATGATCTTTGGTTTATATACGTCAGCATCGCTGTTGGATAAAAAAACGGTGCGCAGGAACATAACAATTTTAGGCATTTTAGCGCATTTTAGGCACTGTAGGCATTTTCCAATTTATCCGGATTGGGGACAACATGACCGAAATTCCGCTGCTAAAAGACAAACATATCGTCGTAGGGGTAACGGGCGGCATCGCCGCCTATAAGACGGCCGACTTGACCAGCCGCTTGGTGCAGGCCGGGGCCCTGGTGGATGTCGTCATGACAGAGGCGGCTGCCAGATTCGTGGGCCCGATAACCTTCCAGGCCCTCACCCAGCGGCCCGTAGCCACTGAAATGTTCGCCCTGCTCCAGGAGACCGAAATTGGCCACGTGTCGCTGGGCAAACGCGCCGACCTGATGGTCATTGCCCCAGCCACCGCCAACACGCTGGCCAAATTGGCCCACGGGCTGGCCGACAACATGCTCACCACCACCAGCCTGGCCTGCCGGGGTCCTGGCTTGCTGGCGCCGGCGATGGAAACCGGGATGTGGCGAAATGCCGCCACCCGGGCCAACCTCACCCTGCTGCGGGACAGGGGATTTCACATCGTCGGCCCGGCGGAAGGCCGGCTGGCATCGGGTGACGCCGGTCCGGGGCGCATGGCCGAGCCGGGCGATATTTTCGAAGCCTGTCGCTGGTCATTGGGCCGCCAGGGTCCGCTGGCCGGCAAACATGTCCTGGTCACCGCCGGCTGCACCTGGGAACCCTTCGATCCTGTGCGCTTTATCGGCAACCGCAGCTCGGGCAAGATGGGTTTTGCCTTGGCGGCGGCGGCCCGCGACCGGGGCGCGGAGGTGACTCTGGTCCACGGCCCGACCGCTTTGTCTGCGGGCTATGGTGTGCGGCGCCAGGCGGTACAAACCGCCCGGCAAATGCATGACACGGTGCTGGACAAGATTTCCACCACCGATGTGCTGCTGATGGCCGCCGCCGTGGCCGATTATCGGCCCGCCGCTTTTTCGAAACAAAAAATCAAAAAAGGTGATGAAAGCCGCAGCGTTGAACTGGAGCGCAATGCGGACATTTTGAAAGCCGTGGCCAGGCAGGGCAAATCGGGCGGACGGCCGCGGGTTGTGGTCGGGTTTGCCGCCGAGACGGAAAATCTGCTGGACAACGCCCGCGATAAAATGGATCAAAAAAAGCTGGATCTGATCGTCGCCAACGATGTTACGGGCGCCGACAGCGGTTTTGCAGTCGACACAAACCGGGTGACGATTTTGGACTCCCGGGCGGAGCCGGCAACATTGCCGTTAATGTCCAAAGATGCTGTGGCAACTGCCGTCATGGATCGCGTCATCGCTAAATTGAGCCAATAAGCTGTCCAGTAATTCGAGAGGGGTTAAAAAATGGACCTAAAAAAAGCTACCATCGCATCTGTTTTGATTTTGCTGGTCTGTCTGATCACACTGATCGGCTGTGCCGCTGTTCCCGAAAGAAGTTCAGGCATCAGGTCCAGCCAGGAGGCTACCGACATCTGGCACTCCTATCAGATCCTGCCCAACTACAAGTACTACTACTTCGGTCCGGATAGCCGGCCCAGCTATATTATCGGCATCGATGACCGCTACCGCCTCACGTCCAAGCTCTGGAAGCCCGTCGACCTGACACCGGAGATGCTCAACAACTGGTTCAACTACATCACACCGCGGGTGGGATACGATCCGGCCCTGTATGGCGCCGACATCACGGATCGGGGTGGGCAGCGGGTCGGCCTGTGGTATTCGGTTTCCGACTGGCGGCGCCTGGGTACGGCCAGCGTCGGCGAAAACAATCAGATTTCCGTCACGCGCCCGTCCATCTAGCGCGGTGGGAAGGGCTTAAATGGTGAACGAAACAGATCGGCCCTCGGGCTGCAGGGCCTTGAAATCATCGCCGCCGATCTTAGGTTTCTTATTATCGTCCCCAGCTAAATTCCTAAAGGAGGTTCCATGCGGCATTTTGGTTTAAATATTGAAAAGATGGGAAAAGCCGTCATCGTCGCGGCACTATTTCTGCTGGTCACTCAACTCACCCTGATCGGTTGCGCCGCCGTTCCCGAGAGAGCTTCGGGCATCCGATCCAGCCAGGAGGCCACCGACATCTGGCATTCCTATCAAATCCTGCCCAACTACAAATATTACTACTCCGGCTCGGACTCCCGGCCCAGCTACATCATCGGCATCGATGACCGCTACCAGCTCACCTCCAAGCTATGGAAGCCCGTCGACCTGACCCCCGAGGTGCTCAACAACTGGATCAACTACGGACGGCCGCGGGTGGGATACAGTCCGGAGCTCTATGGCGCTGATATTACGGATCTGGAGGGCAACCGGATCGGCCTGTGGTATTCGGTGCGTGACTGGCGCCTTCTGGGGACTGCCAGTGTCAACGACAGGAACCAGGTTTCCGTTACCCGGCCGGCCGTTTCGACCGGGCGGATGAAGCGTAAAAATTCCGCTAAGAATCCCTGATTGAGCGCAAAACGCTCAATTGGGCCTTAATCCGCCGCAGGCGGATTTGTTAATCGTTATTAGAATTCAGTAGCAGCCTTGAAAATAGAAGCCGTTAAAGCCATAAACATCGAAGTGTCCGCTAAATGCAATGCCGCCTGCCCTTTCTGCAGCCGCCGGCAGAAAATCCGGCCCTATCCGGGCCAGCTGATTACCCTGGCGGACTTCAAACTGCTGCCCGCCTCCCTGATCGCCCGGCTGCGGCGGCTGACGTTCGGCGGAAATTTCGGGGATCTGTGCTGCAACCCGGATATGGTGGAAATAGCCGCCTATATCCGGCAGGTCAATCCGGACATCATCCTGGAAGGCGACACCAACGGCTCCCACGGCGATCCCGGCTGGTGGCAGGCCTTGGGCGCCAGTTTTCACAAAGGCGCCATGGTGTTTGCTTTGGACGGCCTTGAAGATACCCATCACCTGCACCGCCGGCGCACGGATTTTCATAAAATCATTCGCAACATCAAGGCTTTCATTGCCGGCGGCGGGACTGCGCAGTGGCAGTTTATCGTCTTTAAGCACAACGAACATCAGCTGCAGGCGGCCGAAGATCTGGCCCGGGAAATCGGCTGCCGGCGGTTTTATGCCTTCGCCTCGAGGGATTTCAATACGGATCTGCAGCCGCCCGAAATCCTCGACTTCCGCATCAAACGCGATGTGTTCTCCGGCCGCCGCAAAAAACTGAATAGCGCCGACCGGCGGGCCCACTGCCGTCCCCTGGCCGACGGGACGCTTTACATTGCCGCAGACGGCAGCGTGCACCCCTGCTGCTATGCCCACCTGATGCACATCACCGCCCACAACAAAAAGTTTGATTTCATCGGACCGCTGGTGGAAGCGTATCAGGATCGGATCAACTTCAAAACCCGCCCCCTGGCCGACATCCTGCAAGGGTCGTATTTTAGCGAAATCTTCAAGCATGCCAGAGACAATGCCTATTGCCAGATCAAGTGCAACCGGTACCGTAAAGAAACCCGCCGCCAGCTCGTTTTGCGCGACCGTTTTTTCGATTGATGACGACGGTTGTCGGAAATATGTTACCGCTTGACTTCATTGTCGGTGGTCTTAAGTTTCAAGTATGTCGTTTGGTCGCCAACCAAAGGAGGGTGCATGAAATCACCGACTCGGTACATCAACAATAATACCAGCATAGCCGGCGGTGCTGTCTTTATTGTGATCTTCGTTCTGACCCTTTTGGCTGCAGCTCCCGCCGCCGCCAAAAAACCTTCCGGCATCACATCCAGCCAGGAGGCCACCGATATCTGGCATTCATATGAGATTCAGTCCAACTATAAATACTACTACTCCGGCCCCGACTCCCAGCCCAACTACATTATCGGCATCGATGACCGCTACCGGCTCACCTCCGGTCTGTGGAAGCCCGTCGATCTGACACCCGGGAAGCTGGAAGGCTGGATCAACTACAGACGTCCGCGGGTGGGATACAGTCCGCGTCTTTATGGGGCCGAGATAACCGATAAGGACGGCCGGCGGATCGGCCTGTGGTATTCAGTGCGCGATTGGCGGCGGCTGGGCACAGCCACCGTCAGAGAGAACAATCAGGTTGTCGTCACACGGCCGGCCGTGGGGACCGCGCGCAGGGAAGAATCGTTTTTCTGCGCCTACTGACAAGCGGTCATGAAACATGATGTTTAGAAATATCGCCAAATCAGCAAGAACCCCCGCTGGCTGCATGACTATGCTGCTGATTGTGGCAGGCTTGCTGAGCGCTTGTGCCGCCACCGCCAAAAACCCGGGGGTCGCTTCCAGCCGCGGGGCCACCGCGATCTGGCACGCCTACGAGATCCTGCCTGACCACAATTACTACTACTCCGGGCCGGATGCCCGGCCCTTTTATATAATCGCCATCGACAACCGCTACCGGCTGCAATCCGGACTCTGGAAACCCGTCGACCTGACACCGGAGCGCCTCGAGCACTGGATCAACATACCGCCGCGGGTGGGCTACGATCCGCACCCCTTTGGCGCCTACATCACCGGGCCGGACGGCGAGCGGCTCGGCCTGTGGTATTCGGTCCGCGACTGGACGATACTGGGAAAGGCGTCCCTCGGTGACAATAACCGGGTAACCGTCACCATTCCGTCTACCGAGAGGCCGAATAAGAGTTTGTTTTTCCTTCCGAAAGACGAATGAAGACCGCAGTCAGAGGATGGGATCATGATTTTCGGGTCAGCCCGTTTGCCGGAAGTGTTCAAGTTTCAGGTGTCGGGTGTCGTGAAATGAACCCGGCCGGCTGTCCCGCAAGCGCCCATGTAAAGGAGGATCCATGAAGCTTTATGCGAACCATAAAAGGATGATGATAAAAGCCGCTATTATCTCGACACTGGTTTTGGCAGTTGTGCAAGGCCCCTGGAGCGGTTGGGCGGCTGCCGCCTCAAAAAAATCTTCGGGTGTCACCGCCAGCCAGGCTGCTACCGACATCTGGCATTCCTACGAGGTTTGGCCCAAATATAGATACTACTACTCCGGTTCAGACTCCCGGCCCAACTACATTATCGGCATTGATGACCGCTACCAGCTCACCTCCAAACTCTGGAAGCCCGTCGATCTGACGCCCGAGATGCTCAAAAACTGGATCAATTTCACCCGCCCGCGGGTGGGCTACAGCCCGCGCCTATACGGCGCCGATATTACCGATTCCAAGGGCCGGCGGGTCGGTCTGTGGTACTCGGTGCGTGACTGGCGGCTGTTGGGGAGCGCCACTGTCGATGAAAAATACCAGATTTCCGTCACAAGGCCGACCCGGTCGACCGGGCGGATTAAAGGAAAACATTCCACCAAATATTAAAGGAGGATTGATGAAGCGCCTGCCTCAAAATCGAAAGAAAATCGGAATAGCGGTCCTCGCAACGCTGCTAATTCTGGCAGAAGCCCTGAGCACCTTGAGCGGGTGCGCCGCCACCGCCGCCCGCAAGCCCTCCGGGATCGTCTCCAGCCAGGCGGCCACCGACATCTGGCATGCCTTCGAGATCCTGCCCAACTACAAATACTACTACTCCGGCCCCAATGCCCGCCCCTTTTACATCATCGGTATCGACGACCGCTACCGGCTCACCTCCAAGCTCTGGAAACCCGTCGACCTGACCCCGGAGCAGCTCGAACGCTGGATCAACAACCCCCCGCGGGTGGGCTACAGCCCGAGCCTATACGGGGCTGAGATCACGGATTCGAGCGCTCAGCGCATCGGCCTGTGGTATTCAGTGCGCGACTGGCGCCTTCTGGGCTCGGCCAGCGTCGCGGCTGACAACCAGGTCACCGTCACCATTCCGGTACCGGTAGACGATCGCAAACGCAAGAATAATTTGGATTTTGACTAGCAGATAAACCCTCCCAAAGCGGATAAACCTCAGGAAGGATTATCCGCCATGGCAGATTTAACATCCGGCAGGTCCTGATACACGATGGTGCTTTTACCTTCGCTGAATGCGCCTTTGGTCTTGACCACTACGGCGAACACCAATTCATCCTGCCCGTCCTGGTCGAGATCCCCCAGGGCGTAGTCACAGATAAATTTGGACACCGGCTGGGTGCGCCAGGCGGGCATGAAACTCAATCCATTCCAGGTCAGGAATTCAATGTGACCTGATCGAAAGAATTTGGTGCGGGGCAACACCCGCGCCGCTTCCGTATTTTTAACGGCGATCACGTAGGAAGTCTTGCCGCCGCCAGACGGCACCACGGTAATCCGGGTCGGCAGGTAATATTTGTCCAAATCATGCTGATCGGTCCCCTGATCGGGGATTTCAAGATAGATGGCGGTGGAACCGAAGCTCTCGGCGCTTTGCCATTCCTCGCTGCCGCTGCGGTCCGTCACCCGCAGGTAATCCTTGAGGGTAAAAGAAAGCACCTTTTCCTTGCCGTTGTCGTCGACATCGCCGATGGCAAAGTTGTACAGGTTGGTCCGCCGGGGCAGCTGCAGGCTTTCCTCCTCCACGTAGGCCCCGCCGCGCCAGACAAGCTCGGAAACCGGACCAGTGAAGATCTCATTGTCACCCTCGGTATTGGTCAATCTCCCCTGCCGCTGCCCCACCAGAACGGGGCCGCGGTGGGGCAGGTGGTGGACACGGAAAAAACGGGGGTCCTTTTCGACTATCTTGGTAAACTGTTGGCCATCCCATTCCACCACCATGGAGATGACCCGGGTGCGCGTGGGCGGAAAAGTGTATCCAATGGGCCGTTTTATGTTTATCGGCCGGTTGGAGATGAATATTTCGGCCCGGCCGTTGTCGTTGATGTCGGCCACGTCAACGCTGAGAAAGGTATTGAACTTGCCCTCCTCCAGGGTGCCCAAATGGATTAACCGCCCCCGCCGGAACTGAAAGGCCTGTAGACGATGGTTGTCGATCACCACCAGATCGGTCCGCCCGTCGCCGTTGATATCCCCCATGGCCAGCCCCCGCAGCTGGGCCTTGAATTGGCGGCCGATACGCCAGGCGCCGGCCGTCCTGACGCCCGGCTGCACTCCGAAGGGGGAAGGCTGCTCCATGACGTCCGTCTGCATCAGCTTCTCGGGATGCATCCGCTGCGTGTCCTGGACGTCCTGGTCTTGTGCTTTGGCAGCCGGCTGGCCGGCCCCTGGTTTGCGGGCGACAGCGTCTTTGCCGGCCGCGCCTTTACCGAACACATCTTCGTTGACCCGGGCGCAGAAAAGATCAATGTGCTCGATGACCGCCCCCTGGGTTTTGCCCACTTCGTTGACGGCCACGACCGGCTCGATTTGGTCGATGGCCAGCAGCTTGATATCGGTGCTGATGGAATCCCCCAGCATCACCAGGCTGCCGAGCACGACATAATCGGCCCCAAGCTGCCTGGCCAGCGCCACGGCACTGTTGCTGGACGTCACCGCTTCACCGTAAGCTTCAACGGCTTGCCGGGTTTCCTCCCGGCCGATGATGACCGTTTTGCCCGGTTGATTCAAGCGGGAGGACAGCATGCTGCGGATGCCGGCCTGCAAGAAACTCAGATCCTTCTCGGCATGGATGGTAAGCGGCAGCACCAGCACCCTCCGGGCTTTGGTCGCCGCCTCACCACCGCCAAACAGGAATAGGACGATCACGACCAGGATCAGTCCGCGTAGTTTTTTAAATGGAATAAGGTAGATATCAACCATTGGTTTTTCCATATTAATGGGTTAACGATCTTGAGGGACATCCTGCCAAACCCAGTATTCCAACGCGCCAGTATTTTATTGGTCCAGGGCCCATAGGCACAAAAAAACAAAATATCCCGAACCAGATCCCGAACACCGGGTCTTCGATGTTGGAACAAACATCGGCCTGGTGGCATACATTTCTCAACTTGGCTAAATTCCCTAAACGTGCCGCAACGGCGGCTCCGAAACCGCATTTGCGGACACGATGGCTGCGGGAGCCTGTAAGCTTATCCACGTATGGTTTTTATTGTCAAGATATTTCTCCGGCAATCCTTTACAGCCTCTATCCGGGATGCCAAATGCCATCCTAATCCGTCGCGGACAACCGCAAGAGCCATTGCCGGCGCACGACATAAAGAAAACAGCCGAATACGCGAAAATAGTTCGAATTTTCAAACTTTCGTGTTTTTGTGATCAAAGATCTTTAACCAAATCGATAAAAAAAAGCCCCGCCGAAAGGCGGGGCTTTGGTCATGCTTGGGTTGCTGCAATCAAAGACTGCAGCAGGTTTCAGCTTCTTAGAAGTCGATCTTGAAGCGGTGATAGGCACGGACGAATCCGTCGGGGCTGTCGTCAACCACACCGGTTCTGCCCTGGAAGTTGTCTGCGCCGCCGTCGTCATCCAGGCTGATCTTACCGAAGGCCGCGGCCACGGTGTAGGTCACAGCATCGGTAATCTTGTAGTCCAGACCGGCGTTGATTTCGTAGCCGTCGGCATCTTTCCAGAAGTTCTTGGTGCCGTCGTGGTTCTCGTCGGCATTGGAGCCCCACCACAGGGCAGAGCCGTTGATCGAGAACTGCTCGGAAATCGCCAGGCTGCCGTAGAGTTGAAGCATGCTGACACCGGCGTAGCCGTTGTTGATACCGCCACCGATGGCGGTCCAGTCGGCACCGAAGATGGTGGGCGTAAAGTCCGCGCCCATGTCGAATCCGGATCCGACATCGTCATCCCAGCTGCCGTAGGCACCCAACAGGCCGACCTTGCCGGCGCCGATGTTCCACCAACCGTTGGCATAGAGGCCCCAGCGTTTGAAATCGTCGGGCAATGCAGCCTTGTCTGTCTGATCGGGATCGGTAGGATCAAAGGTTGAACCTTTATCCTGGTCGGTGCTCAGATAGTTGAACTCGGCTTCGAAACCCAGATCGCCAAAAGTGGCGTCGGTGCCGAGGAAAAACCGGAACGTATCGTTGCCGTCACCGCCCAGGTCGAGGATGTCGGCGCTGTTGTCGACATAGCCGATCAGGGGGTAGATGTTGAAATTTCCCGCCTTGGCGACCATGGCCAGGTAGTAGCCGGTGTTGTCGTCTTTTTCGGCATCTTCAGTCGTGGTGTTTTTACGGCCCTGATCGTCGTTTTTCTCATAGATACCGATGACCGGACCGATCTGGGTGGGCTGGGTGTATTTGACCCGGTAGCGGCCGTCGCCGTTGTCGCCAAAACCGGTCATCCAGGCCCCACCGGTCATCAGACCGGTTTCCAGGACTCCGCCGTAATCGAAGGTGTGGGAGCCGAAGACCCGCTTGAACTCGATGTTGTCGTCCGGATCGCTCGTGTTCAGGTCTCTGCCGTCGGTGTTGCCCGTCAGCCAGTCCTCATCATGGATTTCGAAGTTGACGATGACCCGGGTCTTGTCGGTCACCAGGATGCGGCTGGTGATGTCGAGTTCATGGTCGAAGTAAAAATAATCGGCGGTGTCGCTGCCCGACAGGCCGTTGGTATTGTCGATGTAGCTGCCGCGGGCATAGTACATGCCTTTGAAGTCGATTTCCGCTGCAACGGCAAAGCCGGCCGTCAACAGCACGCACAGAAGTGCTAACATAAATTTCTTCATCTGTTCTTCTCCTTAACGAATTAAAGTAGGTTAAATTTGCCTAATAATTTGTGTTTTGCCCTGTAATTTCGCTGACTTTCACCTCCTTTCCGGGCGAAAATCCACCAGCATCAGCAGTTTGGGGCCCCATGCCCCGCCTAATAGCCTAATATTAGTCATCTTTTCTCATGCTGATGCCGGCAATTCTGTGCATCATAGAATGGAAACAGCCTAAAGTCAAGATTTTTTTAGTTTTTTTGATAGATTTTTGGGGACGTATAAACACGCATGATACGAAACGTTTTGCATCGTTTTTCTATGCCCGGGCCACAGCGCGGCAACACCGTCAAAAAATCGACTGGATGCGTATAAATGACCCGGCAGTGCCCCTGAAACCGGCGGCAGGACTTACTGCGCCGACCCGGGTATATGGGCGTAGGCCTCGGCCGGCACCGGTTCAATAACGTCGGAGTCCGGCCGGCGCCAGTAAAATCCGAGGGCGGTGGTTCCCTTGCGCTGAAAAAATTCCACTTTCAGCACATACCAGCCCGGCTGGGTGATTTCGGCAATGGTTTGTTTGGAATACTGGTTGCCGCGGGCGTGCCATTCCGGGTCATCGATCACGAGTTGATCATCAAGGTAGATGCGCAGCCCGTCGTTGGAAAGCGCGAACAAGGTGTAGGACCCGCTTTTATCAAAACGCAGCATTCCCTTCATTCGCATGGCGACGCCGCGGTTCTGGCCGCTGCCGAAGACCTCTTTGCGGCCGAACTCGTGGTTCAGATACAGGATCGGCTCGCCCGGGGTTCCCTCGTTGTTGGGCAGTTTGCCGTTTGTCAGGGGATTCAGGTGGCGGTGGAAATAATTATAAAAATAGGCCACCGCCACCCCGGGGGTCAATGCGGTATCGGCCGGCTGCGGATCGAGCGGGGAAAGCCCGTCAAAAACCAGAGCAGGCTCCTGCAGCCGCGTTCTGTCACCCACAGGCCAGTCCGCGGGCAGGACAACCCGGGGCAGCGGTACGCTTTGTTTTGGCGTTTCGGCCGGTTGGGATCCGGCACAACCAATTAGGAAAGAAACACTCAGGATCAGCGCCGCCAGCAAGCCGGCGCTTCCAATCAACAGACCCTGTTTAACTTGATCATTTTTCATTGCCTCGTCCTTTCTGTACTTTTATAAATCCCTAACATGAAACTACCTTAAAAAGCGAACCGCAGAACCGCAGAATGTCGAATAACGAATTTTGAAGGATGGAATTGCTTCAGGCTTCGCCTACGGCTACGTCCCGACAGATCGCTCAAGCTTTTTTTAACAGACAGAATGCCTTACTTCGACATTCGAAATTCGACATTCACTATTCGATATTCGCTTTTTGAAATTTTCTTTCTCCATCAAACCGGTTGTCCCCAGACCAACGACCGCCCTCCTATGAAAACTCATTCGATGGTTTCACCGGGGGCGAAAATTCTGAAAAATTGCCGCATGATGAAGCGGACCGTTGCTTTGTTGACGTGAAAATTTTCCTTGCCGTCGGCCAGCCAGATGTTGCCGCAGATGGGCTGATAGATGGTCGCCATCTCAAAGGCCGGAAAATAAAACACATTGTCATGGCGCCCGACAAATTCATCCGCCGCCGCCCGCAGGGTCGACTTGGAGTTGGCGCTGGCGCTGATGACATCGAGATCCCGACGGAAGGTGGCCCACAGGTGCACCGGCGACACTGTCACCACAAGCTTGCAGCTGGGATTGTGCCGCGCCATAATCGTGTGTATTTTCTCAAGGTTTTCCAGGTTTTGAGTATAGCGGCTCACCCGGAAGCGATAGCGGTTCATGTCGCCGCCCTCGTTGACGAACGGCCCGGACGGCAGGCAGATGACCGATCCGTCGACGGAATCCTGCCAGATCTCGGTCAGGCCCAGGGTCAGGATCAGGACTTCAGCCCGCTCAAGGGCACGGCGCGAGCAGATGATATGGCGGGCAAAGTCCTGTTCGGCCTCATCGATGGCGTCGTAGAGAATAATCCGACGATAGGGGTCCTGCACTTTTCCGGTTTGGGGCGACACCCACCAGCGCAGATCGGGGGACCAGTCCTCGAAAGTATATTCGAAGATCTGACGCATCGAAAAGGTATTGTAGGTGCGTTCCCAGGCGGCGCTGGCATGCACGGCCGCCGGGTGATGGGTTTCTTCCGTGATGTAGCCGAAGTTGAAGTGAAGCAGTTTGCGCCTGATTTCGCGCGCAAAACACGAGCCCATCGAGGCGATCGGCGTGGTGCGGGTGATCTGCAATCCGGGCTGCTCCGGGAAGCGGTAAGTCCCGTCAGGCGGTGGATTTTTATAGGATCCCGGCCACACCTGCCAATCCTCAAATCGGTGCACCGGGTGAACGTCTGATCGAGCCATCATTAGCTCCTTTTCGATAAGATCGGCCGTTTTTCAGGCCGGAGGCGGCGCTTATATGAAACTACATCAAAAGCGAACCGCAGAACCGCAGAATATCGGCTGTTGAATTTCGAAGGATGGAATCGCTCCGCTCAAGCCTTTTTCAAATTAAAATAGTATACCTTACTTCGATCCGCCTCCGGCGGAACATTGGTTATTCGACATTCGATATTTATCCGCCTCCGGTGGATTCGCTTTTTCAAAGTTTCTTTTCTGATCAAAACGGCTGTACTGTTGCCGGAGATCGCCCTCGCATGACACGTCGCCTGCGCGGATTAATGAAAATATATTTGTATTTAGCTTTTGTCGCCGTTGCATGGCTTATAGCATCGTGCTCGATCAAAGTAAAGAATCCGGGTCCAGAACGTCCTGCCAATAATAGATCTCATAACACTAAACCCATTATTCCAACATTGCGGTATTCCAATATTGCACTTGTTTCATATACTGTGTAGCCAATACCCACTGACATGGCCAGGCGGACCGCGTTTCCAGCGTCGGAATGAAAACCCTCGACGATTATATTTCCCGAAATTTTCATTTGTGATACAAATGGTTGGAAGATGGGACTAAAAGGCGCACAACCCAAAATACGCGAAAGGTCAACCCATTGCATGAGTTTTGAATCCGCCACAATGTCCAGAGAGAAATTGGAAACCGCCATCGCCCAGGCCAGACGATACCCCCACAAACATATCCACAAAGGGGATCTGGTCATTTCACCGGCAGTGTACCGCACCCCGGGCCGGGAGACGAATCTGGTCATCAGTCCCTTTGCCATTCTGGACTGTACCGGGTCCATCCGCATCGGTCCCTGGTGCAATATCGGTCCACGGACCCGCATTTACACCCACGACACGATTCACTATGGAACCCGGCCCCTGGGACTGCTGGAAGAAGAGCTCGGCGTTTTGTGGCAGGACAAGTATATCGGGGCGGACGTCTGGATTCACGACGGTGCCATCGTGCTTTACCAGGTGACCCACATCCCCGACGGCGTCGTTCTGGGGGCCAGATCGGTGCTCACCAAAAATCCCGGGCCTTACGAAATCTGGGCCGGCGTGCCGGCCGCCAGGATTGCCACACGTCGGGATATGGACATCGAGCAAATAAAGCAGATCGTCAATCAAAATAGGTTCAGGCTGTCGGATCTCGACCGATAGGGATTCTGGTGAATAGGAAGCGTTTTTGGCCGATCAAGCATAAACGATAGCTGTGATTACCCTAGCGGCAATTGTTCCGGTGTCAGGTGTCGGCCGTCGGGTGTCGGCATCCGGCTTGGACCCCAGGTGTCGGTGTCGCCAATCAGTGGCACTTGCTACCGGCGGTGCTGGTGCTCAGCTGCAACCGTATCTGTGCGTAGAATTCGGTATTATCTGATACCTAAAACCCAAAACCTGACACCCGAAACCTCGTCCGGACTAGACTTACGGCGGCGCCGCTCGTCTCCCTTCTGCAACCTAGGACAGGCTATAATATTCGCCCAAACCCTCTATACAATCCGCTTGAACAATTTTTCAAGATCCCGGGTGTCCCAGTGAATCCAGGTGGGACGCCCGTGAGGACAGTGGGAGAGGTTTTGACAGCCGTCGAGTTGAGCCAGCAGGCTCTCGATCTGGGTTTGAGAAAGGGACTGGTTGGCACGGATGGCTGCGTGACAGGCCAAGACCATGCGGGATTCATCCAGTAAATCATCCAATCCTGAAGCAGCTCCGGTTTGCGCTATTTTTTCAACAATTTCGATCAGAACCGGTTTGATCTCACGTCCGGCCAGCAGAGCCGGCACGGCCTTGACAACAAACGTGTTGCCGCCAAAAGGTTCGATTTCCAGGCCGAGTTCACCTAACTGTGCAATCAGCTTTTCGAGCACACCGGCTTCCCGGTATCCCAGCTCGACGGTTTCCGGCACCAGAAGCCTCTGGGCAGACTTGCGGGCGTCCGCGGCGCGGCGGCTGAACTGCTCGAAAAGAACGCGCTCGTGGGCCGCATGCTGGTCGATCAGAATCAGCCCCTGCTCCGACTCACATACAATGTAGGTGTTGCGGAACTGACCGATGACGCGCATGTCGCTGAATCGCCGATTTCCCCAGATGGGATGCTGCGGGCTACTCGATGCTCGACTCTCGATACTCGATGCTCGATACCGGACAGCGACGGTTTTCTCTGCATCCAACTTACCGAAACTTATCCCTCTTTTCCCGATTTCCGGTCCTTGATTTCCGCCTTCCGCCTTCCGCATTCCGAATTCACTGTGGACTGCCTCCGAAATCCGTCCCTGTATCCTAAATTTATCAGTCGCGGAAGATCGGGTGTTACCCCATCCCGGCCGGTCCTTTTCATAGAGCGTCTGGGCAACGGCGCGCCGAACGGCTTCATGGACATTTTTCTGATGCGCAAAGCGGACCTCGTTTTTGGTGGGGTGTACATTGACATCGACCGCATCGGGGGGCACGGTGATGAAAATAACGGCCACCGGAAACTGTCCTTTGACCAAACGCTGGGAGTAGCCGTCAAACAGTGCATGCTGCACGATCCTGTCGCGCACAAACCGCCCGTTGACATAGATATATATGCCCCGGGAAGTTCGGCGTGAAGCGCGCGGTGATGAAATCCAGCCGGAAATGCCAACTGTCTCACTGCGAAGCTCGACGTCATACAGCCTGTTTTGCAGGTCGCTTCCCAAAACATCGACGACCCGGGCAAATTTATCCGAGGACGGCGACCAGTTCTTAACACGCTTGTCGTTATGGGTCAGGCGGAATTGTACCTCCGGATTGCCCAGGGCTATTCTGGCCACCATGTCGGCGATGTGCCCCATTTCCGTGCCGATGGTTTTTAGGAATTTTCGCCGGGCCGGGGTGTTAAAAAAAAGCTGCCGTACCGTGACCATGGTGCCGACAGGAGCGCCGACGGCAGACACGTTTTTTATTTTGCCGCCTTCTACCACGATCTCGGTTCCGCTGTCGGCCGTTGCCGCCCGGGTCGTCAGATTAAATCGGGAAACCGCGGCAATGCTCGGCAGGGCCTCGCCCCTGAAACCCAGAGTATTGATCGAAAAAAGATCCTGATCCTTGAAAATTTTGCTGGTGGCATACCGCTCGAGGGCCAGCAGGGCATCATCATGTGCCATGCCGGTGCCGTTGTCGGACACCCGTATGAGGGATCGCCCGCCTTTTGCGACATCGACCGCCACACGGGTGCCGCCGGCATCAAGGGCATTTTCGACCAGTTCCTTGACCACCGATGCAGGCCGCTCCACCACCTCGCCGGCGGCTATTTTGTTGGAGAGGATTTCGGGCAAAATTTTTACGGGCTGTTGCCCAAATCGAATTTTACTTACTGACACCGGCTCACCTTGTGCGCCTAATTTCTGGTTTTTTTTCTTCAAGATTTTTACAAACGCACAAATAGCAATTGATTACACCGACTACTTA
>Ga0209052_1000011_pt1 | contig 142774 bp, 107 predicted proteins | sample WorMetHEROISLAND_2_FD_187409 | JGI IMG/M metagenome (GOLD analysis project Ga0209052, IMG submission 187409) | Marine gutless worms symbiont microbial communities from Max Planck institute for Marine Microbiology, Germany - Olavius sp. 4 HERON... | ecosystem: Host-associated > Annelida >...
CCCCACCCGTACCCACCACCACCACGTCCGTTTCTAATTCCTTCATGGCCCCTTTTCCTGTTCGGCTTCGGGCAGCCACTCGCATTCCACCTGAGGCTCGGGTTCGGTCCAGGAAAATAGTAAAAAGATAAAATAGGCCGCCATGGTGGCCCCGGTAAGGGGGACAATCGCGTAGACCCAGGCCATGGAAATCGGAATGAGGTCTCCTTCCTGGCCGGCCTGGATGATGGAGATCTTGACGCCGTAGTAAACCATCAACAGGCTGAACCCCAGGCTGATCAGAAAGACGATCCGCTGCACCACCGCACGGGCGGATTTGGGCATCATGTTGACCAAAAAATCCATTCCCAGGTGGCCGTTCAGGCGGACGACGTAGGCGGCCCCGATAAAAGACCACCAGATAAAGGCATAACGGGCCAGCTCCTCGGTCCAGGAAAAGGGATGGTCCAGCAAATAGCGGGAGACCACCTGAAGCCCGCAGGTCACGATCATAATAATGGAAAAAATGATCAGCCCGGCCTTCATGAGACCATCTAAAATATTTACCATTCTTTTCATAGCGCCCCCATCAAATTGGGCAAAACCATGGCGATGGCAGGGATAAAGGTGACCAGCAGCAAAGCCGCGATCGAGGCCAGGTAGAGCGGCAGCAATGGTCTCAAGCAGTCGCTGAGGCTGGTCTGGCCGATGGCGCAGGATACGAACAGACACGGCCCCACCGGCGGGGAGACCAGTCCGATGCTGAGGTTCAAAACCACCACCACCCCGAAGTGGATCGGATCCAGTCCCAGCTGCAGCCCGATGGGGTGGAGGATCGGGGCCAGGACGATAATGGCCGCGATTCCCGGCAGGAAAGTCCCGCAGGCCAGCAGGGCAACGTTAAGGGACAGGAGGATTAAGATCTTGTTGGTCGTAATTTGAAAGATCCCGTTGATGATCATGTCCGGAACTTTCTCCGAGGTCACGATCCAGGCAAAAATAGTGGTAGTGGACAGAATGAAGACGCCCGAAGCGCCCACAATCCCGGCCTGAACAAAAATCCCGGTGAGATCCTTGAAAGAAAGATTGCGGTAAACCAGAAAACCCAAAGCCATGATGTACAGCACGGCCACCACGGCCGCCTCGGTAGGGGTGAGGATACCGCCGTAGATCCCCCCCACGATGATCACGACCACCATCAATGAGGCCGCCGCATCCTTGCCGGTCCTGAAAATCCGGCCCGGCTCAAAGGCTCCTGAAACCGGAAAGTTCTTGCGGTGGGCGTACCAGCTGATGACCCCCATCTGCGAAAACCCCAGGACCAGTCCCGGCAAAGCCCCGGCGATGAGCATCTTGCCCACCGACAGTTCCACGGCCACGGCGTAGAGGACCATCAGGATGGAGGGCGGTATGATCACACCGATGACCGATGAGATGGCCGTCACGGCCACGGAGAAGTTGGCCTTGTAGCCCTGCTTGACCATGGCCGGAATAAGCAGCGATCCGATGGCCGAGGTGTCGGCCACGGCCGAACCGGTTATGCCCGCAAAGAACATCGAGGCCACCACGTTGATGTGGGCCAGCCCGCCCTTGAGATGGCCGACCAACGCCTCGGCCAGCTTCATCATCCGCCGGGTTGCCCCGATGTGGTCCATAATCAAGCCGGACAGGATGAAAAACGGCATGGCGATCAGGGGAAATGAATCCAGACCCCTGAACATGCGGTGGGCCACGAGAATCAGGGGGGTTTGCTCCACCGTCAGGATCCAGACCACCGAGGTCACTCCCAAGGCGAAGACCACCGGCAGGTTGATCACCAGCATCAGGCCGAGAATACCGAAGAGGATGCCCATGCTATATCCTTTGTCTGGCTTATACGGACCGCCGGGCGGGATGATCCCGCCCGGCAATGTTGCGTAGTTGATTTACTGGGCCTTGATGGCTTCGATTATCTCCATCCCGCCCAGCTGGTCGGCAAACTTTTCGTAAACCGGCTGGGCCGCTTTTTCGAACCTGGCCCGCTCGGATTTAGGCATCAGATAGACCTGGGAGCCGCCGGCCTCGGCTTCCTGGCGGGCGGAGCCCTGCTTCTCTTTCCAGAATTCGGCCATGGCCACATCGGCCGCCGCGGCGGCCTTGTCAACAATGGCCCGGTGTTTCGGCGAAAGACCCTGGTAGACCTTCTCGGCGATCAGGATGCCCGATGCCAGATGGGTGTGGTCCGACTCGGTGAAGTACTGGGCCACCTCGTAATGTTTGGCCGAACCGTAGGTGGCGTAGCTGTTCTCGCCGCCGTCCACCACCTTCTGCTCCATGGCGGAATAGAACTCGCCGAAGGACATGGGCACGGCCTTGGCGCCCCAATCGTTCATGTAGGCCACCCGGACCGGGTTGTTCATGACCCGCATCTTGAGGCCCTTCATGTCCTCCAGGGTCTTGATCTGGCGGCGGTGGGTATACATTCCCTGAAAGGAGCCGCCGCCCCAGGCGATCAAGCGCACGCCGGTTTTTTTCAGGAAGCCTTCCTGAAGCTTGGCTCCGATGGGGCCGTGTTTGACCTTCCAGGAGTGATCCAGGTCGCGGAACAAGAAGGGCAGCTCCAGCACCGCGATGGGCTTGTAGAAGCTGGCCTGAAAAGCCAAAGCCCCAACGAACATGTCCACCGTACCCAGCTGCATACCCTCCATTGCTTCACGGTGCCCACCCAGGGCGCCGGAATGGTAAACCTTGACTTCGATCTCGCCTTTGGACTCCTTGTTTGACCATGTCGGCAAAAAAGAGCGCCCCCCGGTCCTGAGGATGGGTCTTGGGTGTCCCGGTAGCCAGCTTGATGGTAACGTCAGCGGCCAAGGCAGGCATGGAGAAGGCCACCAGGGCCAGGATTGATACGGTGATGACGATTAGCCTTTTTGCATTCATGTTTACCTCCTTTCGGGTTAAGTACTACGGATGATCAATTTGCTTCCCGGAGATCCCGGTCCGAGAAAGCTCTCCTTCTTCCTTTATTTTATCTCCGGCGGTTTGGATTGCCTCGACGATCTTGGTGTAGCCCGTACAGCGGCAGAGATTACCGCTGACGGCTCTCCTGACCTGCGCTTCATCCGGGCCGGGGACTTCATCCAAAAGGGCCTTGGCCGAAAGGATCATCCCCGGGGTGCAGAAGCCGCACTGGATGGCGCCCTTTTCGATGAAAGCCTCCTGGATGGGATCCAGTGTCCCGTCGCTTTGGGCCAACCCTTCGATGGTGACCACCGCATGTCCGACGGCCAGCTTCGCCGGGTATAGACAGGACCGGACGGCCCGGCCGTCCAGAAGCACGGTGCAGGTTCCGCACTCACCCCGGTCGCAGCCCCGCTTGGCCCCCATCAGGCTCAACTCGTTGCGCAGAACATCCAAAAGCGTCTCGGCGCCCTGGACCCAGACCTTTTCCGAGCGACCGTTTATGGACAACGTAATCATTTCTTTCATGACTGGTTTTCCTTTTCCGGGGCTTTAAGGGCGGCCAGGATCTTATCCGGGGTGATGGGCAGCTCCTTGATCCGGACACCGACCGCGTTGTAGATGGCGTTGGCAATGCAGACCGCGGTTGGGGTCATGGCCGGTTCGGCCACCCCCTTGGCCCCGAACGGACCAGCCGGGTCGATGGGTTCCACCAGAACCGAGCGGATCGGGGGCATGTCCAGAGCGGTGGGCAAACGGTAGTTGAGAAAATTGGGATTCGCCATGGTTCCGTCCTTGTACAAAACCTCCTCCATGAGTCCCAGGCCGATCCCCTGGGCGATGGATCCCTCGATCTGGCCTTCGCAAGCCATGGGGTTAATGGCCCGGCCGACATCGTGGGCGGCGTAAAACTCCAGTATCCGGACCTGACCGGTCTGACGATCGACCCGGACCTTGCAGGACTGGGCACCGAAGGCATAGGTCCCGGAAATGCTGCCATACAGTTCGCCGTCTACCTTTTCCGAATCCGGAACCCAGGTACCTTTGGCCATGATGGTAGCCCCCCCCTTGGTAAAGACGGCCCGGGCGGCCACCGCTTCGAAATCCAGGGATTCTTCCGGGGTGCCCCGGACAAAAATCCGGTCGTTTTCGACGAGGATGTCGGCCGGGTTGGCCTCCAGCATCTCGGCGGCCATCTCGACAATCTGCGATTTGGCCTCCGCCGCGGCCTTCTTAACTGCGTTCCCGCCGATAAAGGTCGCCCGGTCTCCCCAGGTGCCCAGCCCAAAGGCGGACAGGTCGGAGTCGCAGTCATCCACCCGTACCCGTTCCAGAGAAACCCCCAGTTCCTCGGCCGCAATCATGGCAAAGGCGGTCAACAGCCCCTGGCCGACGTCGGTCTCGCCCACGATGACGCGCACATTGCCGCCCTCGTCAATGCGAATGAATGCCGTGGCACCGTCGAAAAGAGGGAAAAATCCCCGGTTGCCGCACACGTGGCTGGTTCCGGAGATTCCGAAGCCCTCGTCCGGACCCAGATCGCCGCAGGCGGCCGGGTAGTCCATCTGCCGACCCAGGACTTCGAGGGATTCCTTGAAGCCGCAGGAGATCAGCCTGAATCCGTGGGACGTCACATCCCCGGGTAAAGCCGCATTTTTAATGCGGGTCTCCAGGGGGTCCAGACCAAGCCCCTGGCAAAGCATCTCCATCATGGACTCCAGCGCAAAGGTCACCTGGGGGTTGCCAAAACCCCGGAAGGCCGAGGTGGGAGGACGGTTGGTGTAGACCAGGGTGCAGTGGTTGCGCACGTTCTGGATGCGGTAGAGCCCGTCGACGCGGTAAGTCCCCAGGTAGGTCACGGCCGGGGCGTACTTGGAGTAGGCTCCGTTTTCGGCAATGATGCGGTGCTCTTTGGCGGTGATCAGCCCATCTTTGCGCATCCCCATCTTAAGGTCGATGATCATGGGGACCCGGGGCATCGAAGTCTGAAATTCGTCTTCCCTGGAATTGACCATCCGGATCGAAGCGCCGCTCTTTTTGGCTAAAATAAAAGCGATGAGATACAGCTTCTGCTCCAGTTTGCCCCCGAAGGCCCCGCCGATGGGTGTCTGGATACAGTGAAACCTGCCCAGGGGCAGCCCCATGGCATCTGCAAAAATCAGCCGGGCCCAGCTGGGATTCTGCAAAGGGGCCTGCAGGCGGTAGCGTCCCCGGGAGTCATACTCGGCGATGCAGGCCACCGGCTCTAAATAGGCGTGGATCTGAAGTCCGGTCCGAAAACGTTCCTCCAAAATCAGGTCGGCCGCCTTAAACCCGGCCTCCGGGTCACCCCGCAGCGTAACCTTTTTGGTGGCGATGTTGTTTTTCACCGGATGGATCGCCTCGGCGCCGTCGGCCATGGCCTCGAGGGGATCGATGTAAAAGGAAAGCGGCTCGTATTCAACCTCGATAAGAGACAGGGCTTCGTCGGCCGTGGCCTCATCCACGGCGGCCACGGCGGCAACCTCGTCTCCGACGAAGCGGACCCTGTCATCGGCTAAAATCAGCTCATCTTTGATGCCCGAATTATAGGCCCCATAATACAATCCGGGGGTATCGGCCTTGGTGACCACGGCCCTGACCCCGGCCAGACGTTCCGCCCTGGACGTGTCGAGGGCGGTAATCCTGGCGTGGGGATGGGGGCTGCGCAGGACCTTGCCGGTCAGACAACCGGATGGCCTCAAATCGGCCACGTATCGGGTTCGACCGGTGGCCTTGTCGATCCCGTCGATGCGCGGTTTGCCTTCGCCGATAATCGAAAATGGGGGTTTTTTGTGCTTAGGCATGACTCCCACCTCCTGCGCGTCTGTAGGCTTCTGTCAGGACGCGGCTGCCCAAGACCCCCGCCACCTCCTGGAGGTGGCGGGTCAGCCGGGGCGATCGCGAAATCCGGACCGCCTCCCGGCCCAGGCCGGCGGTCGTGCGGGCCAAAATATCGGCGTTCAAATCCGTGCCCACCAGGCCGGCCAGGCTTTCTCCCAGCCTGACGAGCCGGGGGCCGGCGGCGCCCAGAATCAGCTCAAGGAACACAACCTTGCCCGCCGGGTCCACCGTCACCGAGGCGCTCAGGTTGAGCAGGGAAAAGTCGATGGCCCTGCGTAGGGCGAATCTTTGGTAGGCCTGGCCGGTATCGGGTTTGGGCAGGGCCAGATGGATTTGGGTCAAAATCTCGCCGGGTCTCAGGTCGTGGGGGGCCAGTCCGTCCCCGCTAAAGAAAGCTTCGAGCGGGACGGTCCGCTGGCCGTACTGGGAAACCAACTTCACCCGGGCTCCCGAGACAACCAACGGTCCCACGGTGTCTGCCGCCAATGCGCCCCAGCAGCGCTTGCCGGCAGGGGCCACGTGGCAGACGCGTCCTCCGGCTTTGAGGCAGTCGGCCAGGGAGCGCTGCCATCTGTGGGACTGGTTGTAATAAATGCATTTGAGGTCGAGACAGATATTGCCGCCGATGGTGCCCGCGTTGCGCAGCGGAGGGGCGGCCATGGTATTCAATGCCTGGGCCAGGGCCGGGAAGTCCCGGCCCAACTCCCGGTTTCGCTCCAATTCCCAGAGTCCTGCCAACGCGCCGATCTCCCATCGCTCGGCGGTTCGTCTGATCCGCCTTAAGCCCTCGATTCCGGATAGAGAGATCAGGTGTTCGGGAGTCGCCAAGCGGTCCTTGATGAGTACCATCAGGTCCGTCCCGCCGGCCATGATTCCGGCCCGGGGCCTGGAGGCGTACTCCTGGACGGCTTCATCCAAGCTGGATGGGGTCAACAGCTTGACCCCATGTTTCTGGTGTATCTGGTGCATCTTTCCTCCACCAATATCCGCATCGGTTCGAAACCGCAGCTATTTTCTTTTTAATTTGTAAAACCTGATCTCTCGACCAGGTCGAGTAAGCTGGTTAGGCCGAAGACAAATACCGTGGAATGATGGAATATTGGAAGGCTGGAATAATGGGTTCACAAGGGTGAAATCTTTTTTCGATGTACCTCGCAAATCAGAGCTTAATCCGTCTGCGATCGACAGGTTGTGCAACCCAATATTCCATAGTTCCATCACTCCATTGGACGATTCAAGGTAAACTCCATTGCTCTGGAGTAAAATCAAAATCGGATCCTCTGAGCTCGGCTTCTTTACTCAGAGATTAGCGGTTATCTTCACGCAGGTCTAATCAGTCGCGCGGTGCTCCTTCCAGGTCCCTGAGGGCCAGGTAAATTTTTTCGGCGGTTACCGGCAGCGAGGTGATATCCACTCCCACCGCATCGCGTATGGCGCTGACCAGGGCCGCGGCGGTCGGACAGCAAGGCGGCTCGCCGGCCCCTTTGGCCCCGAAAGGTCCGCTGGGTTCCTGCTCCTCGACGATAATCGAAACCACCTCGGGTGCATCCAGAGAGGTGGGCAGCAGATAGGAGCCGAACCTGTCGGTGAGCAGCTGCCCATCCTCCAAAACGATTTCTTCCATACTCGCGTATCCCAGCCCCATGACGACCCCGCCCTCAATCTGGCCTTCGATGGACATGGGGTTGACCGCCTTGCCCACGTCGTGGGCTGCCACCACCCGCAGAACATCGAACTCCCCGGTCTCGGTGTCCACCTCCACCTCGACCATCTGGGTGGCGTAGTGGTAGGCCCCGTAAGGGATCCCCGCCCCGGTTTCCGGATCCAGCAAGCGGGGCGTGGGAGGATTGAAGGAACCCCAGGCCGAGGTCAGCAACCCTCTGGAGCGCAGCCCCTGGCAGACCTCCGCCACGGCCACACCACTGTCCGGGGCGCCGGCCACAAAAACCCGGCCGCTCTTTATGATCAGGTCCTCCAGACGGGCCTCCAGGATCTTCTCGGACTCCTTGAGCAGAACCTTCTTGATCTCTTCAGCGGCCAGCCGGACCGCGTTGCCGGAGACATAGGTCTGGCGGCTGGCCGAACTGATCCCGGCCTCGGGGGTGGTCAGCGTGTCGGCCGACTCGATAAAGACCCGTTCCGGTTCCAATCCCAGTGTCATGGCCGCGATCTGGCATAGGGCCATATCCGAGCCCTGCCCGATATCGGCCGCTCCGGACCGGATCAGGCAGGAGCCGTCTTCCAGAAGCTCCACATAGGCCGAGGCCGGGTTGGGCTTGGCCGTGTTGCCCATCCCGAAGTAGATACAGGCGATGCCGTATCCCTTTTTTTTCACTTTTGCCCTCCGTAGTCAATAATTTCAGCGGCGACCCGCTCCAGGGACTCCAGGGCACCCACACCGGACTCCAGGACCTGCTGGGTAACGGTCGAGGATCCGGGCCGCACCATGTTCAGGCGACGGATCTGAACCGGGTCGAGGCCGCAGCGCTGCCCGATTTCATCCATCAGGGGTTCGTGGCAGGGGGACATCTGAGGGGCACCGAATCCGCGCATGGCCCCGCAAACCTGGGTGTTGGTGTAGACCCCGTAGGAGTCCACCCGGACATTGGGGCAATCGTAGGGTCCCAGGGCCATGGTGGCCGAGCGGGTCAGAACGGCCGGGCCAAAGGATGCGTAAGCCCCGGTATTGCCGATGATCTCGGCCTGGGCCGCGGTCAACCTTCCCTTGGCGGTGGCTCCGAACCTGTATTTCAGGTAAAAGGCGTGACGTTTGATGGAACTTCGCAGGGATTCCTCCCTGGACCAGACCATCTTCACCGGCCGCCCCGTCAGGAAGGTTCCCAGGGCCGTGAAATGCTGGACCAGCAGGTCGATCTTGCCCCCGAACCCGCCCCCGGTGGCGGCCTGGATCACCCGGACCCGGCCGATGGGCAGCCCCAGCATCCGGGCGATCTCGTGGCGGTGATAATGGGGCCCCTGGCTGATGCAGTGGATCACCAACATGTCCGAGTCCCAGTAAGCCAGGGAGGCCTCGGGCTCCAGATAGGCATGATCCACTGTCTGGGTGGTGAACTCCCTTTCCACGATAACTTCGGCCTGTTCGAATCCGCGTCGAACATCGCCCTTGCGGATCTTGCGGTGGAGCATGATATTGGAGTTTGCGTGGATCGGCTCGGCCTCCGCCTGCATGGCGTCCCTGGGATCAAAGACGTGGGGCAGCGGATCGTAGTCGACCGCGACCCGGGAGACCGCCAGACGGGCCGACCGACGGCTCGTGGCCAGGACCACGGCCACCGGGTCGCCGGCATAACGGACTTTGTCCGTGGGCAGAAAGGGCTGGTCTTTGATGATCGGTCCGTAGCCCTGCTCGCCCGGCACGTCGGCCCCGGTCAGGACCCTGACCACCCCTTCCATCTCCAGGGCCGGATTTGGATCGATCCCTCTGATCAAGGCGTGGGGATGGGGGCTGACCACCATGGCCGCGTGGAGCATCTCCGGGCGGCTGAGATCGGCGGCGAACTTGGATATGCCCAGAACCTTGTCTCTGCCGTCCGGGCGGATCAGGGACCGCCCCAGGGGCTCCCCTTCAACCTGATCGGCCCTGACCGTCGGGGTTTCGCCCCGCATCTCGGCCGCGGCGGCCTGGACCGCCTGGACCACCTTGAGATACCCGGTGCAGCGGCAGAGGTTGCCGCTGATGGCGGTCTTGATCTGCTCCTCGGAGGGATCCGGGTTCACATCCAGCAGGGCCTTGCAGGCCATGAGCAAGCCGGGGATGCAGAAGCCGCACTGAACCGCGCCCAGCTTCAGGAACCAATCCTGGAGCGGGTGGAGATTGCGGTTGCTGCCCAGGCCCTCGATGGTTTCGACCCGGCGTCCCTGGACCGCCGCAGCCGGGAAGATGCATGCGACCAGGGGCAGGCCGTCCACCAGGACGGTGCAGGCCCCGCATTCGCCGTCGCCGCAGCCCTCCTTGGTGCCGGTCAAGCCCAGATCCTCCCGGATAAGCTCCAAAAGATAGGCATCCTGAGCGACCCGCACGGTCCGCTCCTGATCGTTTATGGTAAATGATATTTGCATTGCGCTCATCGCCCGGCTCCTTCCCGGCCTGATAAGGCGATCGCCTGATCCAAAGCCCGGCGGACCAGCACCTGTACCATCTCTTTGCGATAGGTTGCCCCGGCCCGGATGCTGCTGCGGGTAGCGGCCCCCAGCCGGGCCAGTTCGGCGACCCGTTCAAGGATCTCCGGATCGACCCTTCGGCCGGTCAAAGATTTCTCTGCCTGCCGGGCCCGCCAGGGGATCGGCGCCACCGGCGCCACCACGATCCGGGCCGCTTCGATCTTCTCTCCGCCCCGGTCCAGGTCCAGCCGCACCGCGGCCAGAAGCTGGGGCAGGGTAAAAACCTTGCGCTTGGCCAGCCGCTGCAACGCCGAAAAGGTCCGGCCATCGCCGCAAGCGGGGATGATGAAATCGGTCAAGATTTCCCTGCAGGGATCGACCCTTGAAACACCCACATCCTCAAAGAGGTCCTCCACCGGCACAACCCGCTCGCCCTCCGGTGAACTGATTTTGGCCCAAGCGCCCAGCGCCACCAGGGGGACCGCCGTGTCGGCGGCCGGCAGCGCGTTGACCACATTGCCGCCGATGGTGGCAACGTTTCGGATCTGGGGGGATCCGATCCAGGCGGCACCCTGGGCCAGGGCCGGCGCCTGGCGACAAACCAATTGGGAGCTTTCTATCTCGGTCATGGTGGTGCCCGCTCCGATAAGCAGACCGTCCTCGTGCACTTTGATCCCCTTGAGTTCATCCAGGCGGCTGATATCCACCAGGCGGACAGCCTGCTCTACAGCCGCCAGATCCTTTAGCTGAACCAGAAGATCGGTACCGCCGGCCACCACCTGTGCCCCGCCCGGCTTTCGGGTCAGCAGTTCCAACGCATCCTCAAGGCTTTTAGCGATCCGATATCCTCTCCAGCGCATGAACGTTGTCTCCTTTAGGGATATTGAAAAATCCAGGTCGAATCAACACCCCCACATGATTACATAAAAGCCATCTCCTCGACCAGTTTGTCGATAACGAACATGTGGCCCGGATGATGGGTTACGGCGTAGGGAATTTTGGACTGCATGACCACGTTCTGGGGGGTGATGCCGCAGCCCCAGAACATGACCGTTTCGTAAGGCTCCGGCGGTTCGGTCGACCAGGGTGGAATAAAGGCATCCGGCTTGCCGATGTGGTCGATGCCGATCAGGGTCGGATCGCCGATGTGCACGGGAGGACCGTGAAAGGCAATATGCCGGGAGGTGATTTGAACCGCCCTGACGGCCTTCTCAGCGGTGGAAAAAGCCCGACAGGAGCAAACCATGTTCCCGTGCAGCCGCCCCACGGGGTTGAGTTCGATGTTGGTGGTGTAGTCGCCCAGAGAGCGGAAGGTCACCCTGGCAGCCTCCAGAGCCCAGACAAAGCCCCAGGAACAGCCGATTAGAAACGTCACCAGGTCGTCGCGCCAGTAGTCGGTAGCATCGTGGGGCTCCTCGACCAGCTCCCCGTCCTTCCAGATGCGATATTGGGGCAGATCGGTCCTGAGATCGCCATCCGGGGCCACGATTCTGGGGTGCGGATCCCCCGGTTCGGTAACGTCGATTACGTAACAGGGCCGGGGGTTGTGGTGGCAGAAGAGCATGAATTCAAAGGCGTACTCCTTGGGCAGGGCGATCATGTTGGCCTGGCCGTAATTGCGGCAGGCATCTGCCGTGACATCGGTCCACTCGCCTCGCCGGACGATGGCCCTGAACTGCCGCGGCGACATGGCTCGAAGTTCTTCGCGGCTGTAGTTTGCTGCCATTTCAGCCCTCCTTACGGTCCTGGATCAGATAGCGGATTAATTCGGCCTCCCGGGTCTTAATCAAGCGCTTTAGCCTTTCACGATCCCAGGCATACAGACCTTTTCCGGTTTTGCCTCCCAGATCCCCCTCGCCGACCTTGCGGGCAAGCAGGGCAGGCGGCCCAGCCTGGTTCGACAGTTCGGTCCAGGATTCGGATATGGCCAGGAAGACATCCAGGCCTCCGAGATCGCAGGTCTCAAAAGGCCCGGTAATGGGCAGCCGCCGTCCAAAGCTGTATTTGACCACCGCATCCACATCCTCGATCGTGGCGACACCCTCGTCGAGCAGATAAAAGGCCTCGCGGATAAGGGCCTGCTGGAGACGGGTCCCGATGAAACCCCAGATCTCTTTTTCGACCCGGACCGGTTTCTTGCCCAGACGCGCCATCAGGTCGACGGTTTCCGTCATGGTCTGGTCCGATGTGCGCTCGCCCCTGACCACCTCCACCAGGGGGATCAGATGGGCCGGATTCCAAAAGTGGGCACCGACCACCAGATCCGGTCGTTGCGTGGCGGCGCCCATGGCGGTGATGGAAAGCCCCGACGTATTGCTTGCCAGGATCGCGGATCGGGGGCAAAGCCGGTCCAGCTCGCTGAAGACCTCCGCTTTGACCTCCAGGGATTCCGAAACAGCTTCGACCACGAAGTCGGTTCCATCGCAGCCGGCCGCCAAATCGGTTTGGAGCCGAATTCGAGATAAGGTCTCCTGCGCCTGCTCGGATGATATCAGTTGGTGCGCGAGAAAAGCCTCCAGGTTTTTGCGAATGATATCAAGTGCCCGGGACAGCCGATCCGGACTGCGGCCGAAAAGATCCACCGCGATACCGGCCTGCGCAAAGGACTGGGCGATCCCGGGACCCATGGTCCCGGTCCCCACTACCAGCGCCTTATTTATCTTTGAATTCTGCACTGCCTTCTCAGAGTCCCGGTTGCTGAAATAATTGAAGCCACCAGCCGTTGCTTGACCACCCCCCCGGAAAGAAAGGAGAAATGAATTGCTTGCGGGCCGGACAGCGTCGTCGGCATTGCAGTCTGAGCTCTGGATTTTTGGAAAGGCTGCAATGCAGGCAAGTGACGGACCTTTTGAAGATTCATGTATGTCACAGGAATTATAGTATTTAATCTTTAGTGTTTGATATATTAGCCGCCATGTGTTTTGTCAAGGTATTATGTCAATTGGCGGTTGAGAAGAAAACACAGTTTGGTTTTAGCTCTGGCGTGAATCGTCGGAAAGGCGAATAGGATGGATTCTCTGCGGGTTTGGCGTTTATCAAAGTTTATGAAGGACTCGTTTCAAAAAAACGAACCATCCGTGCGTCCGTGACAGCCTGGCGGTAAGCTTCAAATCAGAATACCTTTATCCCAGCCGAGTCTGATCAGATCGATTCGATCCGGATGACTGTTGCCCAGGCCGAACTTGGTGTCCGCAGCTTCAATGTGAAGCGGGCGGGGACTGATGGGCCGATCCTGGCCGAAGTGCTCATTGCGCTTGGCCTGGATGATGCGCGCCCCGGTCGCATCAGCCGCCACCGGATACGCACTGACGATCAAGCCGCCATAGGGCCAGATGTAACTCCGGCTAAAATGATGGGGTCCGACACCATGAAAAAGCGGCGTCAGCATCACAAGGATATTTAACCGGGTTTTGCCCATGACGTGCGGCTTTTGCCAGACAGCACCCAGCCGCTCACAGGCATTACCGTGATACTTCCAGGGCCCGGAGACAAACATAATGTAGTTTTTAAGCAGGGTGCCGAGGCCTGACCAGTGGTGAGTGCGCATCGGGCGGATATTGATCAGGACGGTTGATCGCTTGAAAACCGGGTTGTATTTAACACCGCGATCATCGACCGAAATGTTTTGCGCTTCGACACCGGTCTCAACCAGGCGCGCTGTGATGGCTCTCTCCAATTCCGGCGGCGTTGGCAAATGTGACCAGACATTGCTCTTGATACCGACGATATCATCGGGATTGGCTATTTGACGCCAGGCGGACGCAGGGTCTTTGGTGCCCAGCACGACGGTTACGGCATCATCCAGCATCTGCACCACAGTCCTGGAATTTAATGAGCCGTAGCCCTCGGCGGCACGTTGATTCCTGATCAACACAACCCGGCTTTTCTTGGTTGTCCGGCCGGCCGCCCTGCCTGCCAGGGGCAATCCCAGCAAGCTTCCCATGACCGCGCAGGAACCGGAGCGTATGAAATCACGACGCGTAATGACACGTTTTTTCTCAGCCATGACGCCGATCTCCTTTCGATCGTCAGACCAAACTGACTTATCCGTTACTTGTTGCGGAGAAATTCATTGAGCCCCTTCCATCAGGTCCTCAGCAAATTCCCTGCTGTCGGCTTCCAACACGATGGTCAGCAGAGTTCCTTTTTGATTGACGGCAGCCCATTTGCCGTTTTCCAATAAGGCTGCTCCCATCTTATCCGCATCCGGCAGATAATGCTTTAAAAAGGATGCCCGGGATTGGCCGGCTTTTTCAGGCGTTGGATATCTAACGAGCAGCAGGCGGGCAGCTTGATGGCCGCGTTGATATTCCGCCAGGGCGGCATCCGTATCAGCGGCAATATTGAGAATATTTTCATCCGCAATATAATAATGGTAATTGAGCACGATGGGATGATGCAAGTACCGGACCGTACCCGCCTGCAAACCTTCCGGCGGCAGCAGCGATAGAATTTGGGGTTTGGCACCGCCGCCGGCAATTGGATCCGCCACCCCGCGGCCCAAATCTTTTGCGGCCTGTTCGGCCGCCGGAGATTCCTCTTCCACATAGATGGAAACGAAAAAGCGGCCCTTCCAAAAACTCAGCCACCCCGGGCGCCAACGGCCATCCTGTCCGATGTCTACTTTTGTTCCGTTAAGGTCGTGGGTGAAAACGCCGTAGGCATCTTCCGAGGAGCCCATGTCAAAGATGTCGAGTATAATCGCAGGCCCGCCGGACAGGGTGTAGCGACGTGAAAGACACTGTCGAAAATTATAGGCCTTGTAAATTTCAGCCGCGCCGTTGATATAACTGAAAATAGTTTTCTCATCGAAAATACGATCACCGGTTCGAGCCGACCACCTTCCGGTTTGCTTGGGCAGGTGTGCCTGAAGGGCGTTAAGAGAATTTGCAAGGGTGCTTGGGATCATAAACAATAAAATAATGCTTATGGTTACAAGGCCAGGGATATTCCAGGGTGTCCGGATCTGAATAGCGTTTATCATAAAAACTACCGGGCGCTGCAACGGATATGCAATTTAGCTCATTTGAGGATTCGCCACTCTGGGGCCAACTGGAACAGGTAAATCGAGAAATGGTTACATGCATCTATACCCCAACCGATAAGGTACAGTCAATCAATAATGGGATGACAATAATTTTGGATTGGCGAACGGATGGTATATTTTTTCAAATGGATAGATAGATGGCCGCAATCAAACCAAAACCAAATGAGCCAGCTACCACAACATCTTGTGACTGGCGGAATCCCCGGAATTCTGAAAGAATTTTAGATTTCGTATCAAAGCCTTTTAGTTGGGGTGGATCGCTCGGCATGATGTAATCATCTATATTTCGAAGTTGGTCAAATTAAGGAGATTTCTTTGTAAATTATAGATTAAAATCGTCGTTATCAGCCAAGGATTGAAAACTTAAAAAAAAAGCAACTGCGTAATTATCTATGGCCAATACTGATACCACGTATGGTATCGGCAATATTTGCAACCATGTCATGTTATCAGGCATTCCATCATTGTGGGGCCAATTTTTGTTGGAAACGTTCTCGACAACTCAAGTCCTGCGGCGCCTAAAAGAGCTTTATATTCGTCAATGCTACGCTCGCAGCCACCACCCATGACAAGAACTTCAAGATCAAGCAACTTTGCAACGGAAAAGCCAGGTCCCGGCTCTATGATGTATTCGATGATCCATAGTACGATTCTTTTAGTCGGGTCGCTAAACCACCAGGAAAATGATGAATATCCTGAGATTGTCCGAAAAGAACAATCTCTTTCCGCTGCTGATAGTTTCTTGGGTTGCGTTATTCATTATGTTGTTCCTCGTTTCCAGGTTTCGCGGCCATGATAAAGTATTCTACGCCATACTTCCTGGCTGCCCATTTCTGCCCCGGATCGATTATCCACCCGCACTCTTCAAGATACAGCCCCAGTGCCTCGGGCTCTATGCTCCAGAGCCATGGCTCTCCACCAGCCTTTTGCAGCCACAGCATCAGCCCCGTCCGTGGACCGGCATCGGGCCTACCGTCAACACCTGTAGGGATGTAGCTGAAGGCAATACGGCTGCCGACTTCGACGCTTGCGGCACATTGACCAAACAAGCTTTTTACTGATTCGGGCGTCAGGTACATGATGAGTCCTTCAGCGATAATAACACTCCGGGCATTCCGGTCCCAGTTTGGGTTTTCTGTCAGAACATCGATCAGGTCGTGTTTGCCAAGGTCTTCCGCTAACAGAAACAAATTGCCGCGTGTTCCCATCGCATCCACCCCCTTGGCCTTGAGAGCAGCTGTTGCCGGGTGGTCTATTTCGAAAAACTTGACCCTTGGGAATTCCGGCGACAGCCTCCAGCCCAATGTGTCGTAGCCAGCACCTAAAACGAGAATTTGAGATGCTCCCAACGCAATGCCCTCTCTAACCTGATGTTCACAAAATGCCTTCCTTTGGGCAAATGCTTCAAACTGACCCGGCAGCATCCAGTCAAGGGCCTCGTAAATGGCAAGCATTCGCTTAGATCGAGCCCATTGAACCGACCGTTTACCGGCTGCCCCGGAAGCGACCAGCAGATCAGCTGTTGCCTCTAAAACACCAGGGGGAAAATATTGGTCCATTCCCGGTTTTACACCCAGCGTAAGAATATTCATGGCTACTTTATAGGCAGTTCTACTTGGTTTGTCTTTACGCACAGATCCCCCTTACCTTGGAACAGTCAAGCCTTTCTTCCGATTATGAATACAGCCTTTGAGCGATTACCGATCAGCTTCGCGTCCTCAAAGTCAAAACCGACATCTTGCATCAGAGCAGCAAGGCTTTCCGGTGAAAAAATATGTGTATGTTTGGGAGGCTTTCCCCAGGCCTTAAAAAAGCGCAAACCCAGTTTGAATTTATCCAAAAGATGCATGCCGACAACATATTCCTGATTTCCGTCATACGTGCCCGCAAACCTGCTCCAATAATTTTCCGTAACGTCATTCTGCATTAACACTTCCTCATGACTGCAGCACTTTCTATACACGTACACTTAAATTCAATTGCTGGCCTTGCTTTATTTTATACAATTCTTGCCTTAGATTTTTCCAATAAAGCTTCTCTTTTTACACCAACAGCTATCTTAAATAGAATTGTTAAAACCAATGCTCCGATTGAATAGATCCCCAGGGATATGGTCAATTCGATGCGTGTTGGTGGGTAGTCCATGACCTTGTGAAGCGGTGTGGGGATGAATCCGCCGGTCATTAATCCCAACCCCTTGTCTATCCAGGTTCCCGTAAAAAGGGCTATGCAGGCGAAAACCAAAACACGATCAGTCTTTCGAGTGGTTGGGTTGACCAACAGTACGGCCGCTACAATCATGAGGAGCACAGCCGTCCACATCCAAGGCACCAAGGCACCATGACCCTCCAACCCCACATACAAGTACTGAAAGTGTACTTTATGTTCCGGTATCCCGCTGTAAAAAACCACAAACACTTCACAGCCGAGGAAGAACAGGTTTGCTAAAAGTCCATAGGTGGCGATTTTCGCCAAGGCCTGGATGGCTTCCTTACCCGGATCAAATATACTGACTTTGCGTATGACAAAACACAAAATAATAAGAAATGCCGGCCCGGACGAAAACGCAGACGCCAGAAATCGGGGAGCCATGATCGCTGTCAGCCAGAATCCTCTGCCGGTCATGCCACAGTACAAAAAAGCAGTAACTGTGTGGATTGCAAAGGCCCAGGGAATGGAAAGGTAGATCAGGGGCTTCACCCATGCCTTGGAATTCACGCCATTGCGTTCTGCCTCCAACACATTCCATCCCACGATGATATTGAGCAGCAAATAGCCGTTTAACACCAGAGCGTCCCAGAATACGACAGATTTCGGAGAGGGATACAGGAATACATTCAAGGCCCGCATGGGCTGGCCAATATCCACAAATAAAAACAGGCCGCACATGCACACCGAGGCAACGGCAGTGAATTCACCGAGGATGGTGATCTTCCCGAACGCCTTGAAGTTGTGCAGGTAGTATGGAAGTACCACCATGACGGCTGAAACAGCAACACCAACGAGGAAGGTCAGCTGGGCAATATAAAAACCCCATGACACGTCACGGCTCAATCCCGTCACCGCTAAACCGACATTAAATTGTACCAGATAGGCTGCGCTTCCCACGGCAATCATACTCAGTAGGAATGCCAACCAAGCCCAATAATACCGGTTTCCTTTTAGAGCCAGCTCAAGCATCATCCCTCCTCATACTTCATTGCATCTGCATATCCATTTCCTTACTGATTAAAAGCGATAATTTTAGAAACGAATCTCGCGTTGCGCTCAACCAATCGGACAATGCGATCTTGTTTTGAGTCAGGGGCTCTTGGATTTCAATGGTACCATCTGACGGTATCATACCGAGAAGCCGGGACAGCACAGCAACCTCAGCTGTAATTTGGGCTTTTTGATTCTTGCGGTTTTTTTGAGATTGTTTCATTTCAGGTTTTTGCCGTCAATACTCAGTTCGATTCCGGGTCTACGTTGGATCATTTTTTTAATCCGGTTACGGCCCAACTTGTAAATGGTATAGTCCAGGCCGTTATCAATGCAGTGTTTCATGTCCGCACCGGTCCTAGTCTTATACATGCCGCACCCAAATTCCCTGCTCAGTGAATCCGGGCTGAAATATTGACGCCAGTTATAGATTACGCGGATTCTTGCTTTTTCAATAATCGGGTACTTATCCAGCGTGACTTTCTCCCTGTGATATTTGAAGGTGTTCAAAAAACCATAATATTCATCGGGTGACCAAAAACCGTCGAGCTGATTGCGTTCGTAGGTGGTCACCTCTTCGGTTTTATAGAAGGTATTCAATAAATGGACATCCAGCACCCCGGATCCGGTTGGCTTCAGGAGCCTATAAAACGTGGTGAGCAATGTTTTTCTTTGAGAAGGGCTTAATGCGCAAAAATCACAAAAAATCATCGATCCTTTTAAGGAAAGTGTAAACTGTCCGCCTGACCTCGTCTGCCGAATTGCTCGTGATGTTCTCCGATTACCTCAGCCTTGGTATTGTAGCCGCAGACCTCGCGGGCCAGGTTTCGGGCCTGTTGCTCATAGTCTTGTAAGCGTTTCTCCTGGCCTTCCAAAGCACCTTCCTGTATCCACAAACCTGTGCATTGCAGCCAGTGACAATCATGAACCCCGGTGTCACGCATGATGATTTTGCACTTCTCGAAAAGAGCGCTGTACACGCCAGCGGGTGCAGCTTGTGTCTGAATGAGTACGAACTGCTTGGCAGGGGCAAGGCGTCCGTACACAGGATTGTCAAAATCCTGGTAGAATTCAGGCTTCACATTGCTGAACAGCATCCGGTCGGTGAATAGCTTGAGGACACCGCTCATGTCGTCTACGTATACTGGCGTAGCCCAAACGATGATATCCGCCCAGTTGTGGTCTGCCAGTGCCGGTGCAAAATCGTCCTCAACGACACAGTGGCCTGATCCCCAGCACTTCGTGCAGGACTGGCATCCTCGAATATTGCGCATGTCATTGAGGTCGTAGGTGCGTACGTTTGCGCCATTTGCCGCAGCCGTTTTACCAAAAACGTTGGCGATGGTTGCGGTGGTGCCGGTTTTCCTAGGACTTCCATTGATGATCAGTACTTTCATTTTGTTTGTCCTTTCTAAATAATTCTTTTCTGAAACCGTATTTGGCTCTCCCATCATGCACTCCTTATTGAGCCATTTCGTTCCATATCGTGTGGTGGACCAGGCCGACCTCTTTCAAAGAGGCGACGATGCGTATACCCAGAGAGCTTCCGCCGGTCTTCACCTTTTCCTCGCTGGGAAATAAAACAATACAGATATCGGTCTCTATATTTTCACGGTAAAATATCCGGATATTATCACTCCCGTCGCGTTCCGCCACATCGGCCATCAAGTCCTGTAAGGTTTTGGCCAGTATCTTTGCATTACCGCCAGCCGAGCGCACCATGATTACTTCCAACCATTTCATGAAGTTCTTCTCTCAACTACCCCTGACAGTTTGAAAGCTACGGAGCTTTTACACTTGGAAAGAAATGAACCAAGTTGTCGAAGTGACTTATAACAAGGGACTGAGCAGGAGCGTCCCAGTTTTGAGAGTTGGGCAGCCCTGACCTCAGCCAGGATTTCCTCATGCCGCTGTTGGATGAGAATTCTTAAAAAGTAATCGTTCATTCCATCGTGCCTTTGCGACTATTGTATTCATCTACCACCGGTCTTTTTTCAGTTGTTTTCTTTGAATAGCAAATACCGGGCCAAAATATATTTTACAATTATTACAGGCGGTTGTGGTTTTTTGCCGATGAGGTATTGTTATATTTAAAAAGAATGATTGTATTATTGAACAAAATTGGATAAAAATTGTTAATTCTCACAAATCCAACGACTTTTACAAAATGCTGAAGGCCCCCAATGGTCAATCCAAATGAATTCTTTCGTGAAATCACCCTGAAGTTATGCGGCCATCTTGAGATTGAAGAGGGCTTGCACGCCTGTATCAAGTATCTTTCCAAGCACTTACCCGTCGATTACATCTATCTGGAAAAATATGAAGCGGATCTTGGCGCTATGCGATACATCGCCCGTGCAAATTCTGAAAAAGGTGAACGGATGAGCGTCCTGGTGCCAATGTCAACAGAGGCTAAATCCCGGGCCGCAGAGGACCTAAAGGATATCAATGACATCTCAAAATCTGTTTTCATCATTAATAACTCTGAAGAACATCCTATCGCGAGAAATCTGTTAAAAGCGTTAGATCATCCCCCCTCCTCTATATTAGGCATTATGCTGACTATCAGTGGAGAGTTCGCGGGTGCTGTTATCTTGGCCGCAGAGGGCGTCGGCCGTTTCAACAAACAGCATGCAAAACTCTTTGGGGCTTTAAAAGAACCGTTCTTTGTGGCTATGTCCAACGCCCTCAAGCATCGTGAAGTGCTGAAGCTCAAGGATATGCTGGCGGATGACAATCGGTATCTGCATAGCGAACTTCACAGAATGACTGGTGATGAGATCGTGGGATCGAACTTTGGTCTCAAGCAGGTGATGAACCGCGTCCAGCAAGTTGCATCCATGGACAGTCCGGTTCTGATTTTAGGGGAAACAGGCACCGGGAAAGACATGATCGCCCATGCCATTCACAATTCATCTACCCGCAGTGCCGGGCCTTTCGTGAGCATCAATTGTGGTGCCATACCGGATTCACTCATAGACAGCGAATTGTTCGGGCATGAAAAGGGTGCCTTTACAGGGGCATTGTCCAAAAAGAGGGGCCGTTTCGAACGCGCCGACAAGGGAACCATATTCCTTGATGAAATCGGCGAACTGCCGGCTGCCGCGCAAGTGAGGCTTTTGAGGGTTCTGCAGAGCCGGGAAATAGAACGGGTGGGTGGGGTGGAAACAATCTGCCTGGATATACGCGTTATCGCAGCCACCAATCGAAATCTGGAAGAGATGGTCAAAAACAGGAAATTTCGCGAGGATTTGTGGTTTCGACTGAATGTATTTCCAATATTGGTCCCGCCGCTGCGCCATCGTAAAAGCGATATCCCCTCCCTAGTCCAGCACTTCATCGATCGCAAAGCAAAAGAACTCAAGATCGTCGTCGCACCGACATTGGGCAGCGGTGCCATCGACTACTTGATAGCCTACGATTGGCCGGGCAACGTGCGGGAGCTTGAAAATGTCATCGAGCGAGCCATGATAATCCACAGGGATAACCCGCTCCGATTCGACGACCTGGGCCTCTCTCCCGCTGGTCCGTTAAACGTGCCGGCCTACTGTGCACTAGAAGATGAAACGTTGGAACTTGATGCGCTGATTAAGCAGCATATCGAGCGCGTGCTCAAACTCACCGGAGGCAAGATCCATGGCCCCGGCGGTGCGGGTGAGATTCTCGGGGTAAATCCCGATACGTTACGTTCTAAAATGAAAAAACTCGGCATTCCTTTCCTGAAGAAAAAGAAACAAGCCTGAAGCTAAAATATCCAAGAATGTCCAGTGACAATAATTCTACTCCGCACACTCTTGCCCAGAGTCCTCAGCTATATTCGTCTCATCACTGACGAGAAATACCGATCATAATCCTCATACCATGACTTTGAGATTCCGATGACATGGTTGATCAAGTATTGAGTCTCGGATTTTGAAGACTGCCTGATTAAATCTACAATTCTCTAATTCTTTGAGCAACTTCTATATATTGTGTATGCGGGGCACATAGGGAAAGTTTACACTACGTGCCTCTAATGCTTGGTGGAGCGATAAAAATTGGGGGTTGCCAGATGAAATAGGTGATATTGCAGAATTGCAGGTTGGTGCCCGCTCAGCGAGATAATTGGCCTGTATTACCAAAACGGAATTTTGACTCGTTATTCAAGCGACTAAAACTGAAGAGAATACAAACGTAGATCAACAATCATCCAATTTCAAAATCAGCTTGCCCACCGTCGTGCCGGATTCAAGGGCGCGATGGGCATCGGCGACATTTTCGAATGCAAAGGGCTGCAGCGCCGGGGCCTTGATTTTGCCGTCCGCCACCCATTTTAAGAGGTCCTGCATCGCTTCTTTCAGCAAATCCGTGCGGTGAAACATAAAGGATAGATTAAAGGCGATCAGGCTTTTGTTCGCCTGGGTCATGGCCAGGGGACTGTAGCGCGGCACGCGCAGATATTGAAGCGCCAGCTTGAGGTAGTTGGCAACGCCCCGGTGGGTCGACAGCATGGTGTGAAAGCCGTAGACCACCAGCTTGCCGGCCGGCGCCAGGTGGTCGTAGCTCTGCTTCAAGGTGGCGGGGCCGTTGGCATCAAAGATCACGTCATAGCCGGCTGGACAAAACTCGCGGGCCTTTGCCCAGAGATCCTCCCGGCTTTTGTCGATCACCTGCCCGGCGCCGCAATTCAGGGCAGTATCGATTTTGTGGGTCGCGCCGACCACCCCTGTCATGCGGCAGCCGGCCATGCGGCCCAACTGCAGCAGCGCGCTCCCCACGCCCCCGGCCGCCGAATGGACCAGGATGTTCATGCCGGGCCGCAGCACAAAATTCTGAAACAGCCCGTGATAGGCCGTCAGAAAGACGGTCGGAAAGGCCGCCCATTGATCGGCGCTGAAATTCGATTCCGGCGGTATCGAGAAAACCTGGCTGCGGGGCACGCAAAGGTGGGAGGCGTAGGCGCCGAACAGGGTCAAACCGAAGATTCGATCGCCTTCATCCAGGTCGGCGACATCCCGGCCGCACCGCAGCACCCGGCCGGAAAATTCAAACCCGGGGGTGATGGGCCAGCCCACAAACTGCTTGGCGGATTTGTAAAGCCCCAGGCGAACGAATATATCGGCGAAATTCACACCGGCGGCAGAGACCGCCACCAGCACCTCGTCGGGTTGCGGCACCGGCATGGGGGCCGTCTTGATTTGAAGCCGGCGATACCCGCCGGGGCGTTCGATGACGATTTTTTTCATGATCTATACCGGTTGTCCTTAATATGTTCCGTTTGCCAGATTTTCTGACAGGAGAACATGCAGAGTATGACAGGTAGAAATTATTTCAAACATGACAACCGCTATACTATTTTTTTCATTAAAAAAATATAGATTGTGGCCAAGCGATATGCCGCATTTGAATTTATGCCCCGGCCTTTACTCATTGGCGAAAGCATATCTGGCTGACGATCAAAGCAGCTTTTTTCTTCGATCAGCTCGATAGCTTTAATCTTCCAGGAATCATTGTCCATCACGAAGGTAACCTGGGCATGGTTTTGGTTGCGCCGGTAGTGAGTGTGCCCGAAATGGCTGACCGAGCCGCTCACGGTCCAGACGGCATCGGCGATAAATCCCTGCTCTTTTGATCGTTTTACCCGGTTGACCGCTAAAAGGGCGACGTCATCCACATTCGCGCGGGCCCCGCCGCGATTCTCGAGCTCCAGCGACTGCCTGTTTTGTAGATAGATGCTGTCGAGCTGGTCTCCGGTCACACTCATGGCCAGACGGTCATAAACCCGGTCTTCATTACGTACGTCAAAGGCGCGGTAAACATTGGTCAACAAACCGTCGAGGATAACCTCAGTCCGCTCTGCCGAAGGCTTCCATTGAGAAACGAACGGCAAGTTCACGGGAAAACTGACGAATGGATACAGCACCAGCCCCAGCGCAACGACACATACAAGCACCGGCCGCCGGCGCGGCAGTTGACCGGCCCGAAGGGACAATATCAGCACGACGGCAGCAGACAACAACACGATGGAAACAACGGGAAGTTTTTGTTTTTCAACGGCAATTTTTTCGACCACCGGCACGCGGTAGCCGCTCAGGCGGCTTTTCCATTGCAGCACGTTTTCCTGCGGAGATAAAATCATAGCAGCGCCGCCAAATGGATCGGTCATGGTGGCTTCAACCTTTTGCACGGTTTCCGAAAACAAGCGCCAGTCGATCCTGATCTCATCCGCAAGGGCGGGTGTCTCATACACTAAAGTCAGGCCGACGATGCCGTTGTCCAGACTTTCAGGGACGGGGTTTGGCCGAATTGTGACGCCCGCCGGGCCCAAGGTGACGAAATCGGCCCGTGCCAGAACCGGGTCGGCCGGCTGCCCGTCAATCAGGATGCGGTTGGTTTTTTGAACGCTATCCAGGATACCCCTTTTGACCGGTTCCAGTGATGCCAGCGAGATGCTGCCCATGCCCTGGTCTTTGACGCCCAGAAACTGCACCGCCGCCCGCGCCTGGATCAGGATTTCCTGCCGCACTTCATAGGATTCCACCGACAAATAGCTCATCACGGGATTGGTCAGACGGCGGGCACCCCGGGGCCGCTGACCGCCGGCCTGGGTTTGTTGGGAAACCGGCAGTGAAAATTGGGTCGCAATCCGGCTGTTGCTGAAAGGCAGCACGTCCGGTCTACCGGCAAGCACATGCTGGTGATATAGCGCCATCAGCAGGGCAACTGCCAGGGCACCCCCCGCATAGGCAGTGATTTTTTTCCAGGCAATCAACTTGTCAAAAAGTTTGGCAAATAGCAGCAAGATCCCTGCCGACGCATATAGGCAGACATCCAGGGCAATGTTAAACATAAACAGGGCCGGCAGCATTTTGTCCCGGTCCAAGACAAGACCCGACAATTCCCGGGCATAGGACAATCCATGCACGGTGCCGAAAATAAATATCAACGGCAGATACCGCTTAAGGGGAATCTCACTGACAGCGGCATGCGCCAGCAAAAAGATCAGGACGGCGCCCAGAATATCACTGAATATGAGCCTGAAGCCGGGCATGCCGGCATCGGTCAGAACGACGGCCAAAGCTTGCCCGAAAGTATAAAGCGCCAGCGCTTTAAAAACATGACGGGAGGGCTGCAGCAAAATGAGTACGCCGGCGAAGACGAAGTGAATCCACTTAAAAGAATAGTGCTCGAGCCCGAAGATAAAATGCGCGCGGCTGACCTCAAACAGCGATGGGGCTGCCGGCCTGAGCAGGTTCAAGGGGACGCGGATGCCTTCCAGCGAACGCAGGAACAGTCCCTGAAACACCGAGCCGTCGAGCCACTGGACGGTGATGGCCGCACCGTTGCGCATCCAGGGCAGCAGGATTTCATCCCGGGCGGACAGGGGGTCGCCGCTGGTGGTGGCCGTGGCTTGCACCACGATCCAGCCTGATTGACTGATGTAGGCCAACTCGGACACCTGAAAGCGATCCGGGAAAATGGGCGCTTTGACGGCCCAGACCAGCACTCGGGTCACGTCCGCTTCCAGCACATAGCTTGTTTCTGTTTTTTGGATCAGGCGCACCGTGGTGATGCCGACGTCGTCGGCCCGTGCCGGGGAGGTGCAAAGGAGCATTGCAGCGGCCAGGGCGATGACCAGCGGTAGGGCAGCATTAGAGCGTCCGGATATTTTGGATTGCGGATTGCAGATTGCGGATTTAAGGTATCGCTTCGCTCCGGCTTTTAAATCTATGGATAGCATTAGTCCAAAATCCAAATTCTAAATTCCAAAATCTTCAATCACTTCCCTTCCACCACGATCTCGTAGTTCTTGCGCAGTTCGCCTGTTTTTTGCTGCTGGCTTTCCCGGCTCTTTTCCAGGAAGTACTCGGTGCGCAAGTAGGATTCCATCTTTTCCAAAAGCGGAAGCTCGGGGGGATGGGTGGCGGTCACCCGCACATAATGGAAGCCCCGAAACGATTCGACGGGACCGCGCCACTGATTGAGCGGCATTTCGAAAACCGTCCGGGCAAAGGGCTTGCCGAAGGCGATAGCGGTGGATTGAAAGGAGGCCTTGGTGAATCGATTGCCGGTCAACGAAAACTCCCCCAGCCCGGCTGGATTACTTGCCGTCTTCAATTGCTGCATAAACTGCTGCGGATTTGCCGGAAGTTTGGCGCTGGCAAAGGAAAAATAAACCTGTTCGAATGATCGCGAGGGCGATGTCAGGTAGCGCTGCTTGTTTTGCTCGTAATAGGCCTTTAGCTGAGCCACCGATGGTTCCGCGATGACATCGGTGAGAGAACTTCGCATGATGTTTAAGATGCGCTTGCGCACCCGGTAATCATTTTTGTCGAAACCGCGTTTGTAAGCTTCGCGTAAATGGACTTCATCCTCGATGTGCCCTTCTAAAATGTCCTGCCGTTCTTTTGCAGTGATGGGATTGCGGGTGATGCTTTCACGCTGCTGGACGAGGGCATCGATGGTCTGGGTGGTTACGGTGATGATCTCGCGATCCGGTGGCTTGAGAAGGTCGTAAGCAGCAAAGGCAGCCGCACCCAGGAGGATAAAGTGCAGGATCGGAGATTTAAGTACGGATGTGAATAGGTGTTTCATGTTGTTGGATAATATTAGACATTATCGTCAACGGGGCAAGCTTGAATACCGCAAACTACATAATGAACCGGGCAAAAAGCAACATCAAAAAAGCGTGAACAGCCAATTCTGTTCACGCCTTTTAGGGGGTGCGATATCAAGTGTAGATGGGCTTTTGTGACTAGCGGCCGGCAGCCAAAAAATACCGCCCGCATTCCCAGGCGGTGATCCGGCATCCGCAGCAGGAAGAGATCAGCCTGTCAGGAAGGATTGAACCTGACCACTAGGGTTTGCCGCTGATCATCGGGTGGACATACTTGGGATCCATGCCTTCTTTTTTCATCGCTATCCCGGTCAGGAACTGAAACATGATTCGCCGTACCAGCCGGGCCGTCTGCTGTCCCTTGTTGTCGTAAAACGGGTTGAACTCGACGATGTCAAAACCGACGATGGTCTTTGTCGCCGCGAATTCGCGCAGTTTCGGAAAAAGCTCGCGTGGGATCATTCCGGTGGGTGAGCTTGAACCCGTGCCGGGCGCATAGGCCATGTCGAAGGTGTCGACGTCGAAGGAGACATACACCAGGTCGATGTGGGCCAAGTCCTCATAGATCTTGTCGAATGTGGCGTCCACACCGTCCCGCAGGATCTCGTGCAGGTGATAGACTTTGCCGCCTTCTTTGAGCACCCCTTCCCAGAGATCCTCGCCGAACACCGGTGTTGCCATGCCGAATTGAATGACGTCGCTGCCTTTAAGGAGGCCCTCCTTTACGGCCAGGGTCATGAAGGTGCCGGAGTGATAGAAGGCGCCGAATTTGCCCGTCCCCCGGTCGAGATGAACGTCGAAATGGAGAAAGGCGACGTTCTTGCGCCCATAGACGTCAACGATGCCCCGGAAGGTGCCGTTGGGCACCGAGTGGTCGCCGCCCACAGCGAAGGGGATCGCGCCGGTTTCTGCGATTTCCCGCGTTTTACGCCTGATTTCCTCCAGAGATTGAGAATTGCTGTAGGGATTGAGGCCCGTGTCGCCGTAGTCCACAGCCTTGAGAGTGGCGAAGGGATTGATGAGCGTCTCGTACTCGATCCAGCTCAGAGGGAGGCTGTCGCGATATTTGCCGGGAGTCGTATGGGTCCAGCGACGAAAGGCGCGCTCGAAGTTGGAAACGTCTGAATAGCCGACTTTTCTGTAAATATCTTTTACAAGGACTTTGGGATCGGCCAGCAGTTCAACGGCTTTTTTAAAACGCCATTGGTCGATTATGGTGGAAAATGTCGTCCCCTCGTCAACAAGCTTGCGTTGCAGCGTGCGGGCAGACATGCCGGCAATGTCTGCCAAATGCTCCAGGTTGGGTATTTGCTCCTGGCGGTTGGAATTCAGCAGATGATCGATTTTTATGCTCAAATTGGTTCCGCGTTGGGGCCCATCCTGATTTCGATCTGCTGGGCGCTCCCTGTGTGTCGGAGGCTTCGCTAACAATTCGGTCGAAAATGTAACCGCTGTGTAGGGCTGCTGCGTGTAAATCCTGGTTTTATGCCCATCGGTCAGCAGCGATTCGATTCCGGTAATCGCACTTTGCTGAAAGTGGATTTTTAGCGGATTCCAATCGGGACCGATGAGGTCCCGAAACGCGTTGATGATTAACGCCAGATTCAAGGCCTCAACATGAATGTGACCGGCAGGGCTGTTATCGTAAAAATTGGAACCCCAGGTTGTATAGCCGCCATCGATATGAAATACCGCTGTTTGATTGGTGAAACAATATTGTTATTGTCGGCGGCTTTTACGCACGTCGTCAGAAGATCAGGGGAACCCATTATGAGGCTGGTAAAATCGGGGATTTTATCCAGGGTCATGAGGTCTCCGAATAGTTCAAGGAGACCGGTTGTTCCGAAGCGCCTCTCAGTGGTCTCGAGAAAGGAACACAGTGACGCCATGGGAACATAATTACTTATATTATCAAGGTTATAATTCGACAGGTCACTGGATTTAACGATAGAGTTGATGCTGGATCCCGAGGCGGCCAGTTGGTCGATAATAGGTTTGAAAAAGCTGACTTGGGCTAGATGCAACATGATTTGTCGGGCGAAGTTTAAGATGTGGTTAAAAGCGGTTCCGGCTCAAACACTTTATCCCATGCGACCCTGGCTTTCCCTAAACCATCTAGGATAGATTTAACCCAGGGATCGAAGTGAAAGTATACCCGGATCGCATCTTCGATATTGACGGCAATGGTGGCATACTTTTTAAATAGCTCGCCATAAGCTGCCGCAGCGACCTTGTCGTTGCCCAGATGGCCCGCGGCGGCGGCACGGCAGATGGGGTCCCAGGCAAGTTCATCGGGCATTCTGAAGCGGCGAGCCTCGTGCAGTGCCTGGTCGTATTCCCCCCTATCCAGATGACAAAGGAAGGCGACCAGGCGAAGCCATCCGGGCGTATTCGGTTTAAAGTCGTCCATTTCATCGATGATGCGGCGGCCCTGCTCCAGGTCGCCGGACAATCCGATAATCCATCCGGAGAAACTGACGACATAAGCGCTGTTGGGATTCAGCGGCATGGCTTTTTCGGCTTCGGCAATGGCAGCTTTGTGCTGTCTGAGCAAGGACAAGATTGTGGACGGATTGCCGATCAGCCTGCAGCCCTGGCGTGATCCGGACAATCCCTTGAAAGAAAACATCAGCGAGGGCTGGGATATTTATTACAAACGCCGCGATCGCAGCAAGGACCCCAAGCGTGAACCGGCCCCCATCGACCTGCAGCGCTACGAGGCCGTGTCGGGCATCAACGGTTTTCCGACCTTCATGGGAATGCCCGTGGCGCTGACAAAGGAGGATCTCGTCGCAGGCAAGGTGGATATCGCCTACGTCGGCCTGCCGTCCTGGTTTCAGCCCACCGGGGGGAGGCAATGGGCGGCCAACCAGATGCGCTTGATCCGCAGCTACGACCATGCCCACACCGGCCACGACATGCATCTGAACATCAACTATTTCGAGCATCTCAACGTCGTCGACTACGGCAACGCCAACCAAAATCCTTTGCTCTTCGCCCGGAACATGGCCGATCAGGCCCTCGTGCTGAAAGAGATCCTGGAGGGCGGCGCGATTCCCCTGATAATGGGCGGCGATCACGGGACCCAGGTGGCATCCATCATGGCCCTGGTCGACCATTACGGGCCGCAAACCTTCGCCATGGTGCACTTTGACGCCCACTTCGACATGGAGGATTTCGGCAAGTCCTTCGGCTCCTTCACCCACGGCGCGCGGGCGCGACGCTATGCCCACGAGCAGGGCTGGGTCAAAAGCGAAGACCTCCACTCGATCGGTATTCGCAGTCCCTATCACAGCAAGGAACTGCTCAAATGGGTGTACGAAGTGGGGGACAAATACCATTACATGCCGGAGTTCGAACGCGACGGCTTCGAGACGGTCTGGGGACGGATCAAGCAGGAGCTCAAGGGCAAGAAGCTCTATATCTCCTTTGACATCGATGTGCTCGACACCCCGCACGTCCCCGGGACCTCGAACCCGGAGCCCGGCGGCATCGACGCGATCCAGGCCCTCACCATGCTGCGCGGCCTGGCCATCCAGAACGAGGTGTTGATGATCGATTTCGTGGAGTACACGCCCCTGCTGGACGACCGGCACTACAACACGGCCCTGATGATCAACCGCATGATGCGTGCCTTTATCGCCGGACAGGCGGCGCGCAAGATCGGCATTACCGATCCGGACTATATCGCGCCCGTAAGCTTGCGGCACAAATATCCGGATCGCTGATATAGCTAAGATCCGGAATAAATCCGTCGTATCAGGGAACTGCTCTCCAGACTGTTGCGTAATTTTTCATCGGCAAGATTTGCTTTGACCCGGTCGACAACGTCGCGGGCAGACCGGTAGGCGGCCCGGGCCTGCTCCTGGCGGCCGGTCTCAGTGTAGAAGTCGCCGGCAGCCAGGTGGGTTTTCCACAGCTGGGTGGGATTGTTGATATGTTCCGCCAGGCTCAATGCCTGGTGCATTGCGGACTCGGCCTCTTCCGGCCGGCGGTGGGACAGGGCGGTGGCCGCCTTCAGTCGCCAGCCTTTAACCATGTATTTGCGCGAATTGGTTGCGGTGGCCGTCTGCAAACACCGCCGGGCAAACTCTTCTGCCCGCCCGGGATCTCCTTGGGCCAGCCGGAGTTCACCCCGGCTTGCAAAAAGATGGGTCGTGTAGCGCCACTTCATCCAGTCGCTGGTGGACGGCAATCGGGCCAGCCGGTCGATGCCGTCCAAGATCTCGCCGGCCGCCGCCAGATCGCCCCGGGCCATGAGCGCATCTGCCAGGTTCAACTCGGAGTTGGCGATGGTTTCAGGATCGCCGCGCCGGCGCGCTCCCCGGGCCGCCCGGCGGTTGACATCGACGGCCCGGTCCAGATCACCGCATTCCAGGTACAGCCAACCCAGAGAGTTCATGATGCCCAGGTAATATACTTCGTCTCCCACTTTCTCAGCGAAAGTCAGACCGTCGTTAAAAATCTTCGCGGCCCGATCGTAGTCGCCGTGGCCTGTCAGGGTGATGCCGTACATGAAGAGGCTGTCCAGATAGGGTGCCGGCAGAAGGTGCTTTTCGGCAATCTGCAGCCCCTGGGCCAGATAAGGCAGGGCGTCGGCATACTCTCCGCGCCAATTCTTGAAATGCCCGATAAAACCCAGTGACAACGATTCGTAAAACGCATCACCGGCCGCTTGGCTGAAGACCAGGGCGCGTTCGATTTTCTGCATGCCGCTGTCGATCCGGCCCGTAAGCGCCTCTCCCAAGCCGATAACAAAGTTTCCTCCGGCTGAAACCGCTTCGACATCAGTGCCGCCGGCCACCTCGAGGGCCTGGCGGGCATAGTCGAAGGCGCCCTCGAAATCGTGACTCCACAGCGAGGTATAGCCCAGCGAAACCAGGATGTCGCCTTCCTTGACCCGGTCTCCGATCCGGCGTGCCAGCGCCAGGGCTCGCCTGCCCTCCTCGAGAGAGCGGCTGAAATCGCTCAAAACGAAAAACAAATCGGCGCGGGCCTGGTGGATTTCCATCAGGATGTCCGGTTCAGGGGGAGATCCGGGATGGGTGGCCAGATCAAAGGCCTGGTCGTAAAAAGCGAGCGCCTCGCGGTTGGCGAAAGACTGGGCCGCCTTGGCACCCGCTTTGAGCAGATAGTTCAGGGCCCGGGTGCGGTCCTCGCCTTTTTCGAAATGGTGGGCCAGAACTTCAAAGTGCTCATGCAGCCGGTCGGAATACAGCTCCTCCATGGCCAGGCCGATAATTCGGTGCAGCTCGCAGCGCCGGCGGGCCAGCAGTGAATTGTAAGCCACATCCTGAGTGAGGGCATGTTTGAACATAAAGGCCAGCTCGGGGAAGATGTCCTTTTCGTATATCAGCTCCAGGGCTTTGAGCTCGTTTAAATAGGTCTCGGTCTTGCCCCGAATCTCCTCCAGACGATCCAGCAGGCGGTAGGTGAATTTGCGTCCGATCACCGAGGCCAGCTGCAGGGTCCTTTTGGGAGCCTCCGGCAGTCGGTCGATACGGGCCATAATGACGTCCTGAATCGTATCGGGTATCAGGATTTCAGCCGGTGAGCCTGTTAAAACAAAACTGTCCCCGGATCGCTTCAGCGCCCCGACCTCAGCCAGGGATTTCATGACTTCTTCGACGAAAAAGGGATTGCCCTCGGCCTTGCGGACAATCAATTTTTGCAGTTCATGCGGCAGACTGGCTGCATCCAGGATGGATCCCGCCATTTTGACGCTGTCATCGGAGGAAAGGGTTCCCAGCGCAATTCGCGACTGAAATGTTCTTTCCGCTATGGGATTGATGTAGCCCGGACGATAGGTGAGGATAAAAAGTATCCGGCCGGCCGGAATGCTGTCGGTAACAAACCGCAGGTAGAACTCGGTGGCCTGATCCATCCAGTGCAAATCTTCAAAAACCACCACCTGGGGGCGTTCTTCGGCCGCCCGCAGCATCACCCGTCGAAGACTATCGAATATCTCCGCCCGGCGCAGCTGGGGTTCCATGGTCTGGACGGTCGGATCGCCCGGATCGACCGCCAGTAGATAGCGCAGATAGGGCCCGACGGATTGCGGGTCTTCTCCCAGCCGCATAATTCCGCGCTCTATCTTGACGATAATCACCTTTTCGCTGTCGGTTTCCTCGATCCGGAAACTGCGCCTGAGCAGATCGATCAACGGATGGAAGGCCATCGACCATCCAAATGACACGGAGTGGCCCTCATTCCAGGCGGCCCGAGGGCCGAGCTTGCGACGAAATTCGTAAAGCAGACGGGATTTGCCGATCCCGGGATCTCCGACGATAAAGACCATCTGGCCCTTACCGGCGGCAGCCCGATCGAAGCTTTCCTGCAGTACCCGCTCGCGGCCCACAAAGGGTGTCAGCCCCCGCTCGGCAGCCACTTCCAGCCGCGTACGGGCACCCTTGTCATCGACAACCTCCCAGGTTTCGACCGGCTCGCTGATTCCTTTGGGCGTCATCATTGCCAGCGGGCGGGTGCTGCAGTATCCGTCAACGATGTTGTGGGTGGCCTGGGAGATGACGATTTGCCCCGGGGCGGCGGCCGCCTGCAGGCGGGCGGCCAGATGGGTGGTATCCCCTACAGCGGTGTAGTCCATGCGCAGGTTGTCCCCGATGGCGCCGATGACCACCGGCCCGGTGTTGAGCCCGATGCGAACCTGCAGCGTTGCGGCCCGGTCCGCACCGAAGTCCGCCATCGCCTTTTGAATATCGAGGGCGGCCAGGACGGCACGGCGGGCATGATCTTCGTGGGCAATGGGGGCGCCGAACAGCGCCATGAAACCGTCCCCCAAAAATTGGTTGATGGTTCCCTCGTAGCGGTGAATCTCAGCCAGGGCCAGCTCGAAGAAGCGGTTCAAAAGGGCGTGCATGCCTTCGGGGCCCAAGCGCTCTGCCAGAACCGTGGATTGGGTGATATCGCAGAAAAGAATGGTGACCTGCTTGCGCTCGCCTTCCAGGGCTGTTTTGGATTTCAGGATTTTGTCGGCCAGGTGTTTGGGAGTGTACAATTCGGGCGAACTGAATTTGGTTCCGGCGGCGGCCGTTCCATCGCCCAAGGGAGTACCGCAGCCGCCGCAAAATTTTTCACCGGGCTCATTGACGAACTTGCAGGACGAACATTCAAGGATCAACGCTGCACCGCACTGGGCGCAAAATCGGCGCTGAGAGCGGTTATCAGCCTGGCATTGAGGGCATTGCATGGGATGGCGACCTGATGTTTAACAGAGATTATCAATAAAATTAAATAAATAGATAATCACTACTTCGCAGATGTCAAAATGAAGAAATACTCTGTTTTCAATAATCGGTTTTGGATTTGAATATTGTGATTTGGATTTAATCCATTGATTGTTGGACTAGTGGTGTGTCCCGGAAATATGATAATAATATATAATCAATTTAGCATGATAACTGTTCGTCATCCCTGCGAAAGCGGGGATCCAGACGCCTTTGAGCTGGACTCCCGCCTCCGCGGGAGTGACCCTCATTTTATAACCTGTTTATGGGATAGAACACTACACGCTTAAAGAGGGCGCTTCTGGTGATAGGTTCTCATAAGGGGGATAATCCACCCCGAGTCTTTCGGACAACCGTCAACCGATTCAAGGAAAGATGAGCGCTTCGGAATCCCGTCCCCTTGAACCCAATCAATGAACTTGAGCCCTTCAACGATTCCCATTTCAAAGTGGGGCTGGATGCCCCAGACCGGTCGGTTTTTCAATTTGAAAGCCAGGATTTCGCAGGCTTTGGAGCGGGCTATGATGTCGGCCTCATTTTGATCTATTCTGCAAACCTCATCATAATGGAACACATAACCGTGAATCCGGCTGCCGGTTTTACCCAGCAGCGCATCGTCGGCAAGGACCTCTATTTCCGGCCAGCCCACATCCAGCGCCGGCCTTTTTCTGACGGCACTATCCCCGAACAGGGCCTTGGCGATGATCTGGTGGCCGAAACAACTTCCCAAAATCACCTTGCCCTGGGCGACGGCCGCGCGGATGAGTTCCTGCTCGGCAAGAATCCAGTCCGAGTTGTCCAAAACGCTGGCGGTCGAACCGCTGATAAAAATATGGGAATAAAGGTTCAGGTCATCCGGCAATTTACCGGCTGAGGCCCGAAAGACATCAAAGTCGAACATCAAGACCGGCTCCCAGTAAACCAAGGGCCTGTAAAGGTCATTTTTAATTGAATTGTCTAAAAACAGTACGCGTTCCATAAAATCGGAGGCCTCGTTGTGATTGATTCGATTTCTTCGGCTAAATCCTGGCATATAAACTCAACCGGGTTCAAAAGACTCCATTAGCCGTTATTTGCTATTGGTTAATCGTTATTTGAAAACGGCCTATCAACCAGTTTTTGCCCAACTGAGAGATCGGGGAGCTTCTCAATTCTTGCTCTGTCCGGCTGGGGTGTGCGAACAAATCATAGCAAAGACCATTGAGGAGAAACTTCCCGATCCCTCAATTTACGTATCAGAGTTCGGTTTGTCGGGTCAAGAGATCACCTGATTCGGCAACCACCCTTTTAATCGCAAAATTCGGTATTAGTATCTTAGTTGTTAATTTTTTTACATTGTATGTCTCCGCCGGAGGCGGATTTCATCACGAAAACACGAAATTTTAGAAGCACGAAATTTGTCTCGTATTTTTTCGTGTTTTCATCTTTTCGTGATTTCGTGATTAATGCTTTTTGATGCTACGCCTTCGGCGGGTCCGGGTTGGGTTTAGATGTATATAGATGTGGTCAATTATTCGAAGGGGCGCGAAACCACAACATGAAACGCAATGTACTGCTGCTGGCCTTGAGCCAGGCGATACTCTTCACGGGTTCATCCCTGCTCTTGACGTCCTGCGCGCTGGTGGGTAGGACGCTGGCCAGCGCCAAAACCCTCGCAACCCTTCCGTTGGCGCTTTTATTCCTGGCTCAGATGGCCACCACTATCCCCGCCTCTCTATATATGCAGCGTGTGGGCCGCCGGCTGGGATTTATGACCAGCTCTGTGTTCGGCATTGCCGGAGCCGCCATAGCCACACTCGGCATTCTCAAAGCCGAGTTCCTTATATTTTGTTTCGGTACCATGTTCATCGGTGTCTTCAACGGCTTCGGCCAGTATTACCGCTTTGCCGCCGCCGAAACGGCCTCGGACGAATACCGCAGCCGCGCCATTTCCTACGTGCTCGCCGGCGGGTTGGTGGCCGCTTTTGCAGGTCCGAACCTGGCCAGGTTGTCCCGGCAGCTGCTGAGCGAGGAATTCGCGGGAAGTTTTGCCATCCTGACAGGTATTTACCTGCTGGCCTTCGCGATCGCCTTTTTAATGAGCCTGCCGATGCCCGCGGCAGCCGACCAGTCAACAGGGGGACGATCCTTGAGTCAAATCGCTCGCCAGCCGGCCTACCTGGTGGCCGTCGCCAGCGCCATGGTGGGCTACGGCGTCATGAACTTCATTATGATCGCCACCCCGCTGGCCATGCACGATCATGCCCATCCGTTTTCCGACACGGCCTTCGTCATCCAGTGGCATGTTTTTGGAATGTTTGCGCCGTCTTTTTTCACCGGGCAGTTGATTCGAAAATTCGGAACGGCCAACATCATGCTGGCAGGGGTTCTGCTGCTGGGCTTGTGTGTCGGGGTAAACTTTAGCGGAACGACGGTGGCCCATTTCTGGAGTTCACTGTTATCCCTGGGATTTGGCTGGAATTTCCTGTTTGTGGGTGCGACCACCCTGCTGACGGCGACCTACACTCCCGATGAGAAGGCCAAGGCCCAGGCCCTTAATGATTTCATTGTGTTCGGCACCGTTTCGCTGACCTCGCTGAGCTCCGGTGCGGTTCAAAATATTCTGGGATGGACCACTGTCAACATGGCTGTGGTGCCTTTGCTGCTGCTCATTGTTTGGGCCAATCTGTGGCTGCGAGGCAAGCAGGGATTGAAGATTGAAGAATGATGATTGAAGATTTGTGGCATCGCTTCAGGCTTCGTCACGCTTGCAGCGTGACTACGTCCCGACAGGTCGCTCTGTCTTTATGAATCGAGAGAATTGCTTAAGCATTCAATCAGCCCTAACATATGTCATGTGCAGACATGATGCGGCCTCAATGAATTGATACTATATATTTATCTTATCTGCTGGAAGAGTATTAAAAGGAGTAATCTATGACAAGTATAACAAGTAAAGAAATACGTTTGAAGAATCGGCCGGAGGGACTGCCGCAGGAGACTGATTTCGAATTGGGGGAAGTTTCGCTCCCGGATATCGGGGAGGGCGAATTGCTGGTGCAAAACATTTACATGTCGGTCGACCCGTACATGCGCGGACGTATGTATGACCGCAAAAGCTATGTGCCGCCGTTCCAGCTGGGGCAGCCCCTGGACGGGAGCTGCGTGGGGCGCGTGCTCGAGTCCGACAACGAACAGTTTCAGGCCGGTGATTTTGTGATCTCGATGCAAGGCTGGCGTGAGTATTTTATATCCGACGGCGCCGGGCTGATGAAAATCGACCCCAATCTGGCGCCCATCCAGGCCTATCTCGGCACCCTGGGGATGCCGGGTTTGACCGCCTACTACGGTCTGCTCGAAATCGGCAAACCCAGGGAAGGGGAGACCGTTTTCGTTTCAGCGGCCTCCGGCGCCGTGGGGTCGATTGTGTGCCAGATCTCCAAACTCAAGGGCTGCCACGTGGTCGGCAGTGCGGGCTCGGATGAGAAAGTTGCCTGGCTGCTGGAAAAGGCCGGCGTGGACGCAGCCTTCAACTACAAAAAGACGGACGATATCATTGCCGAGGTTGGCCGGCAGTGTCCCCAGGGCATCGATGTCTATTATGAGAACGTGGGCGGCGTGCATCTGGAGGCGGCTCTCGAACATATGAACAAGTTCGGCCGGATCGTCATGTGCGGCATGATCGACATCTACAACGCGACCGCGCCGGTTCCCGGCCCATCGAATCTGATCTATATCATCGGTAAACAACTGACCATGCAGGGTTTTATCGTCTCGGATCACTTCGATATGCTGATGCAATTTTATGGTGATCTGGGAAAATGGATCGCCGAGGGCAAAATCACGTGGGAAGAGACCATCGTGGACGGTCTGGAAAACGCACCCGGCGCCTTCCTTGGACTTTTCAAAGGAGAAAACCTGGGAAAGATGATCGTAAAAGTCGGCCCGGCACCGGGGCAGTAGTGACAAAAAGCAGAGCCATGCTTGAGTTGCTGTGTCCATGATGCGGCTGAGACGCGCCTCCACTAGGTCATTCGAAAGTGTTAAAATCCCAAATTACAAATCCGCCGGAGGCGGATTTGCTATTTGTTATTTGGTGCTTGGAATTTTTTTGCGTCAAAGACGCTGACAGACTTAAAACTCCAATTCAAATTTTACAATATCATTCTGGGACACCGCACTAACTCAAGCACTGGCTGAGGATCCGCAGAAAATTGCCGCCGAGGTAGGCAGAGATATCACTGCGGGACAGACCCGCTTCCCCCATGGCGGCAACCAAATCAGGAAGAGATAGAATCGATTCCCAGCCTTTCACCTTTTCAGGGAGATTGCCGCCGCCGTCAGTGCCGAGCCCGCAGTGTTCGATGCCAAGATTATATTTTATCCGCACGATTTCCTCGGCCCAGTCTTTCAGGGTGGTTCTGGGGTAGCTGCCCCGGGAATAGGCCAGCGGCCAGGTGCAGACAATTCCGCCGGTTTTGGCGACCATTTCCATCTCAGACCAGGTTCTTAATCGGGTCGGTCTTGAAGGTTCGTGTCCAAACGGCAATGGGTTGGTATGGGAATCAACCACAGGCGCCGAGGTAACTTCGACAATACTTTTCAACGTTTTGTTCCTGGAATGGGTGACATCGACAACCATTCCCAAAGCATTCATTTTCTCGACAACCTTGACGCCAAAAGGCGTCAAGGGGCCGTCTGACCATGAGCGTTGATTGAAACCGATCTCATTGTCATGATCGTGCAGCACCGTGATCATCCGTACGCCGTACTCGTAAAAACGTTTTAGATTCTCTATTCTTCCTTCCAGGGCATCACCGCCTTCAATGGCCATGATGGCTCCAGGGGGGGCATCGGACCCGGCTGTTGACGGGATGTCAGCGGCTCTGAGGACCAGTTTCACCTTCTTTTTCTCCTCCAGCCGTTTTACCTTTTTCAGCTGGCCTAACGTATCGCCATGGGGACTGCCCGAACGACCGCCGTATTTTACCATATCCCCCACGGCTGAAAATGAACTTGCGGCCATTCCCACCTGTTGCATCATCTCAGCATCAGGTGTTGATCGATCGTAATTTTTAGTTCCGTGCAGCCGGTAGGGATGGGCGTGAGCATCCGCAATGAGCAAACCGCTTAGCCGAGCTTGATCTGCCGGGGCCAGGGCAACATTTGTTCTTTTGCAGGCGAGAAGACCGCCAAACCCAATGCTCAGTCCGGAGGCCAGGCAGAAGCCTAAAAATTCTCTTCTATTCATTTACTCCTCCTTCTCTTTCAGGGTTTAGTGCGGGAGTGGATTAATACTCAGTTGCTCGTGTGAAACCAAGAAAAATCTATCTCACGCAAAGCCGCAAAGACGCAAAGGAAATAGCAAATATTATAATTTATCTTGGCGCCTTGGCGTCTTTGCGTGAAAATAAGCAGTTTCTTTTTTGATCAGACTGGACGAATGCGGCCAGCGGCGACGCTAATATAATAGCAGAATGCTACCTGCAAATTCAACCGGTCACAGCGCCATGTTTGTCCGAAGAGATGATATCAAGGTGGAAACTGCCTATCCATCTGAGGTGTTACGTGGTATAAAAAGATTGATGCTAAACAGGATTGCGCCGGTGCAAACCCATGCCCCTGAACATCGAATCAAGCCTGACAAAATCGAAATGAAAAAACCGAAATTGGTTGCCGCCTTGCTGGCGGTAATTGCGCTCGCAGGGATATTTGTGGTCTTTGAAGATACACCGGCCGGCCTGCGTCCGGTGGATGAAGGGGTAGCTGCCGATTCGGCCGAACCACCGTCCGTCACAGCTCACGGCGGAGAAGATCCATTGCTGCTGCCAACCGACAGCCTGTCGACCCGCTGGTTCTACAGCCGGAAGTCCACTGCGCTGCTAGGCATTGCCCTGGTTATCCATGGCCTTAATCTGCATCCGGACAGAATGGGGCCGATAATCAACAGACTGACACGCTCGGGCATCGACGTCCTGAGACTGTCTCTGCGCGGGCATGGTGACAACTTCGCCCACCGTGATGATGTCGACCGCGACTCGGCCAGACTGGAATCCTTTAAAAATGTATCCTACGCCCTATGGACAAATGAAGCCTACCTGGCCTACCGGCAAGTCCGCAAGAGGTCGCAGCAGCAAAATGCCCCCGTATTTCTGGCCGCCTTTTCCATCGGGGGCCTGATCGGGCTCGACCTGTTCGCATCTCACGCCGATGTCCACTTTGATAGGATCGTACTGTGGGCACCGGCCATTGCTTTGCGCCCAACCATCTATCTGGAGCGGGTATTGTCACCCTTTCCCCGCTTGGTCATTCCGAGCATGGCCGATGACGCCTACCTCGCCAATAAAAAAGGCACTCCGGTTGCCGCCTACAACGCCTTATTCGACACCCTCTACCATTTTGAAGACAGCGCCGGCCCAAAGTTAAACGTGCCTACGCTGGTATTCATCGGTGAAAAAGACGAATTCATACCCCTGCAGGGCCTAAAACTATTGGTGTCGGAGCACCACCTGGATCAATGGAAATTTCACCTGATTGAAAAGGATGAAGACACGCCGTCGGGGACGTTCCACCATCATATTATCGACGCCGCTTCCGCCGGGAAACAAACCTGGAAAAAGATGATGACCGCCGCCATTGCCCATCTATCTGCTGAAAACAAGGAGTGATTCCGACTCCAATGACCAGAAGGGATAAAAGCATATCACCGATATGACAACTAGATCAGTGGTCGGGGAGTTTTTCAATTCCTGCTATTATTGTGTCCCAGCGCAGTCAGGGGCGGGGATCCAGGCGCCTTTGAGCTGGACTCCCGCCTCCGCGGGAGTGACCCTCATCTTATAACTTATTTATAGGACAGCACACTATGTCCGTCCGGGGTATGCGCTCGCCCCCTCCATTAGATACCTTCGGCAGAGCTAATCATTCCAGTCCGCCGGGGAGGTGAGCTGCCCCAGCAGCGCCCGTCTGATCCAATCCAGTCCCTGCACCGCCAGCCAGCTGCGGATATAGCCGGAATCTTTATAATTGCGTCCCGCTTTGGTCAGCTGAATTTCATCGGGCCCGCACAGCGCAATGAAGGTCAAGTAGCCTTCGAAGGGGCCCACTAACGCAATACCGATGCCGCCGGGCGGAGCGACATATCGCGCCAGATCCATGGATAAGGTGGGATCGTCCTGGTTTTGTGCACCGGCTCGGGTTTCCAGGCCGGTCTTTTGCAGGGCAGCCGCCATATCGATCGAGTGCAGGTCGGCTGAAATAAATTCGCCAAAGCCTGCAGCGATCAAATCGCGGGTGAGGATGCCGCCGGAAAGGGTGTCGATAACTCCCAGCTTTAATTTCCTTTCGGCCAGCAGTTGTCCGGTCACTTCCGACAGGGTTTCTTTTTCCACGCCGTAAATCGCCACACCCAGTCGCTGTCGCACCTCAGCCTCGAGGGAGGCGATGAGTGCGCCGGCCTGCTGCTGCGTGTCGGCCTTGGCCGTGATGCGGACATCGGTCTGACCGGCATGGGCGGCCAGGCCGATGGTCGGGTTTTCAGAAGTCATCAAATCGCTGATTGTGCGGTCGACGTTGCTTTCGCCCACGGCACAGGTCCGCAGAATCCGAACCTTGGTGACCCTGGCGCCCCCCATTTTTTCTGCAAGGATCGGCAAAACCGTATTTTTCATCATATACTCCAGCTCCCGTGGGACGCCGAGTAGAGAGATAATAAAACCGCGTCCGCGAACATCTTCACTGAGAAAGCATGGGGCCGTCCCTGCCGGATTCGTCAACGCCAGGGCGCCTTCCGGGATATAGGCCTGGCGCTTGTTGTTTTCCGCCATCACGCGACCGAAACTCCTGAAGCGTTCCGCGATCTGGGCTTCCAGATCATCGCTGTACACCAGCTTGCGGCCGGTGGCATTGGCAACAGCCTGGCGGGTCATGTCATCGACAGTCGGCCCGATTCCGCCCGAGGTGATGATCACATCGGAGCGGTCCAGCGCCAGGTTGAGGACCTCGGTGATGCGGGTCTCGTTGTCGCCCACGGTGGTTTTGTAATAAATATCGAGCCCGATTTCGCGCAAGGCTTTGGCCAGGCGGTTGGCATTGGTATCCACAAGCTCTCCCAGCAACAGCTCCGTTCCGATCATCACAATTTCTGCGTGCATTCAATATTCTCCGGTTTGACGGGATAGTCGACCCCGAGATGACTAAATGGTTAGAAGTTGTTTCAACACCCGCTCACAACATAGGTGCTAAAAGCTTGTATGCAAGCAGCTTTGATATCAAATCTTGGCCGGAATTTACAACAAAATTTATTGAAAACACTTGAGGGCGGAGGTCGCGCTGGGTGAGTTGGGATTGGCTGCCCCGAACAGTGCGTCCGGGGAGATTGCGACTAGAATAGATCGATTTCAGACAGCTCGAATCGTACGATTTCCCTCTTCATGTCCGACGGATATTTAACAATAAGGTCCGGACGGCCCTCCGGCTTATTCTTCGAAAACCGGTAATCGTAGTAACTCAGCTGAACCCGCCGCAGGTTTGATTTTCTCTCTGAACTTTCATCTTCATAGAGATGAGCCCTGAGCGGCAGCCCGTCCAATTCCATCCCAAAATCCAATTCATAGGCGTTGCCGGCGCCGGTGACTTCTAGCTCGATCTGACCGCTGAGGGCGGATTTAGTGCGAAATTTTTTAATTCTCAATTCTCCGTCTTTGAGAAATGCGCCAATATCGTATGCCTTTCCCTTCTCAATTGAACTTCCGTCAATGCGATGGGATTGCCAACCGCCGCAGGTAACGGTTTCGGCTTCGATCTCGATTCGTTCAATGGCCTGTATCGCAAATTCCGGCATGGGCAGCGGCAAAACGATATCGACCTGATCACCTACTTCAAGCTGTTCCATGGCATCCGGGTTCATTGCGGCTCTGGACAAATCTTTGTCGGGAATCTCGAGCGACCGATTGTTATCGTCCACGGCGCGGATCACCTTCAGGCTATGAAGGGCGATGATTTGCCGTCCTTCGGGTGCATATAATCTGGCTTCCACCGCAATGCCGTCGGCCCTTCCGGTAAGTGATGTTCTATTTTTGTCCGCAAATGCTTTGTACCCTTTAAAAGAAACAACCCGGGTAGTGGTAACGGAAAGCGGTTCGGCAAGGTAGCCGTCCGACTGTGCGGTGAGTGCAATGTTGCCGCCGATCTTCATTGCCTCGGCAGCAAGTGCACCGGATTCCTTTGAATCCAGTACACCCGTCACCGATAGCCCGCCCGTCTCAAAGGTGATGACTATCGCTGCATCCAGAGCTGCAATCTGCCGTGCGTTCAGTTTGTTCTCAGGGGATGTAAAAGCCGACCAGGTAGTATGGTCCTTGATGTGATCCAGATTTGCATCAACGATTTTCCCGGGGAGAATAAATTTGACGCTTGCCGTAAATTTTCGGGCAGACAGCTTTTCCAAGGTTTGCTTCAGCTTGCTGGGCTCGTTCGAATCCCGATACATCGTAAAACTTGCCGTTCCGCCGTCTCTGGCTTCGAGACGAATTCCGTCATAGCCCAGGTTATAGGCAAATTCAGGATTTTCGAAGAGTTCAGCCAATCCGGAATATTGCGTCCGGGTTTGAATACGCACATCTTTTGCTGCAATCTCGACCTTTGAAATATCAGGGCTTCGCGCATAAAATACGTTGTACATGGCCAGGATCTGCCGCTTCATCCTTTCTTTTTCTTCCTTCGGGCTCCGGTCGTTGCCTTTTTCACCCCCAACTTTGTCCGGTTCTTTAAACAAGTCGTGATCGAGTCCATCGATCTGTTGCCCGGACATTTTTAAGTAATTCGTCATCCGCTTTATCTGGTTTTTGACCACAGAGCGGGAGTATACCATATCGGTGGTAACCGCGCAGGTTTCATCCGCATTGATTTCGATTACAATGTGCTGCTCACGGCACCCGGCAGCCAGAGTCAGGCACACCAGGGCCAGAAAAAAGAACCGTAGTCGAATGTAGAGCTGCATTTTCATGAATCCGTATTTGTTTTCATCATGCTCAAGTTGTTGATATCAAAAGACACGCTAACCGGTTCTCCGCCGTAGCGAAGCTTGCTGGCCATCGACAACGGCGGGTCGGGTCGCCCTGGCAGAATGGCCATAAATCCTTGACGGTCATCTCCCCATTCGGATTGAGAATCAGACACAATGCCGGGCAGCGGTTGGCCCTGCCGATCAAAAAAACCAATCGCCTCTATGACAGCATGCGGGGCCCTGGTTTTTACGAGAACCATAAGGGCCATTCCCATGTCGACGGCATCTTCCACAAACAGTTCGATTCCGGCATCTTCGAGTTCAGGCGCAATGATTCTTTTGCTCTTCCGATGGCCCGCTTCGACTGAATCCGGCCGGGTTTGATCGCGGATTATATTCTCCGGTACCGCGTTTTCAATTTTAACGATGCTCTCACTGGAATAAAAAACGAGATCCAACTTCGCACTCAACAAGGAAATCGCCTTCGAATTCCAGGCCGGGGGCCTGAATTGCAGCGTAACCGGATGGTGAACCTGATCCGACTCGGCGCTGTTTACCTTGCCGGCGTCGAACCAGTCGGGGTTTTGACTTTCCGCCGACTCCGGCCCTTTTTTGACGGGAAATAGCAAATCGGTGCCATCGCTGTCGCGGGCCTTTAACAGCCGGACGGGTCCCCATTGGTCCGGTGCCAGATCAGCAGGAACGGTGATCACCCCGGCCAGACTCGCCCTATTGGTCAAGATTGGCGAAGCGGTGTAGGCGAAACTGTTCGTAACCAACAGCTCCAGTGGTTGAAACCGGAGTTGCCCCCGATAATCGGCGGCCGATGGTAGGTCGGCTCTCAGATGCGTTTTCCCGGATACAAGGGCACTGAAATGCCGCAGGTCGATCCGGGCCGCTCCCCGGGGCGCAAATTCGATATCCTTGGCCGAACAGGATGCGTGTATGACAGCAGTAAAATCCGGATCGGCTGACTCCGCCTGTCCATTGCTGAAATTCCAGGTAACCTTGGTCCCGGCTGCATCTCCCTTCTGGCTTTCGGCCTCGGCCGGCAGTGTCACCTGAAATAGATAGGCCGCATCATCTGTATTGGCGCACATTTCTGTCATCATAGGCCCAAATTGCGGGTGATTTTTCAGTTTATCCGCCATCCGGCAGGCAGCCATTCCGTCAAAGCCTGTCCGGGTACGCATGTGCAGCCTGCCCTGATCGACGCTCAGGTCCATCGATTTGACCGCGGCGTAGGGACTGTTTAAGATGGCGCTGATGTCTTTAAATTTTACGCGTGCTTTCAGGGTCGTTTTGTCATCCGGCGCTTTTTCGATCACGAACGATTCACCCGGAAAGAGAACTTTCATAGATTCCATGCTGGTCGGCGGGTAATTCAGCCGGGCCTCGGAAAGCCAACGATCCGAGCCTAAATCAGCAGTGACTTCATACAGGTCTGAATCGGTTTTGACTTCAATTGAAAGGCTGCCCGAGCCGTCCGGATGAATCACGAGGTGCTCTTTGACGTCAAAACACGCACACAGGGCCAATGCCGTAAAGATCATCGCGATAAATGCCGTCGCTGTTTGTTTTGCATGACGATATTTGTTCATTCTGATGTCTCGCGTCAGCTATATCCCACTGGATTCATATCCCGTGGGAAGTTATTCGTTGTTGGTTATTCGTTAATCGTTAAAAAGGAATCTGATCTTGTGTAATCATTCATCGGTCGGAGAAATCCCCCCAAAAAGACCGTGATTAAATTCTAATAACTAATAACGAATAACCATTAGCACCGAATTGAGCGTTTTGTGCTCAATTCGGTCTACATGGTTCTCAGCAGGCGGTTGATTCGTTTTCTCAGTTGACGGACTTCCCGCCCTTTCATATGCCGAACGGTCTCAAGAATAACTTCCAGCTCGGATGGTTTCGTGGCGGACTGGGCATAGCGATCCAGCGCTTTGAGATAGTCGCTATTTCGACTGATCCCAATGGTCAAAATTTGAATGGCGTTCAGCCGGCTTCCGGCGCTCTGGTCCCATCCTGCCATAAGAGACGAGAAGGCCGTGAAATCACCGTACCGGGCCAGGATCAGTGCCATCAAGCCGGGTAGACGATCATTGCGCAATGATGCCCGTCGATCGAATCGGCCGCGGACTTGATCCAGCCAGACGGGTTGTTCATCCGGGAAAGATAAGGGCCGCGTGCTTTCGGCTTCCTCTCCATAGCTGGATTCATAGATATAAACGCCATAGTTACCGTACTTGAATTCGCTGAGTTGTCGTTTCAGCGAATCGTCTTTGCGCAGTCTGGGCGGCAAGAGGCCGATTAACACACATTCCAGGACATCCTCGGAAGGGTCTTCCAATAACGGCGTGAGCAGCTTTACTCTCTCAAGGGGGAATTCGATTTTCCGAATCAGGGAAACCACCGCAGACCGTCGAACCCAGGGATTCGGATCAGCCAGAAATTTTGCAAGCTGTGCCGCCGCGGTTTCCGAATGGTGTCCGGCCGCCCAGACCCCCATTGATTTGACAAATGGATCTTCGGCAGCGGTAAATGCCACGGCTGTATTCATAATGCTTTTCGTGGACCGCAGCAGAGAAATGGTTTCGTCAGTGGAAATGAGTTTTCTGACGATCAGTTTTCGCAGCGGTTTCGATCCCTTTGCTAGGGCCCGGATCAGAACCGGACTGTCGAGCATATAGGTCACCAGCCTCCGGTCAGCCATATCGGCATGAGCCAGCAGCAAAATGCAGATGGCGGAATCCTGCATTAGTTCGCCGATCAGCGGCCGGCACTGAGGCCATTTCAGTTTGGCGATCATCTGCTCGAAGGCAAAGTTTAAATAAGAGCGCTTTTTGAACTTGACGACGAATTCCGGTGTAATGGCTGCCGGCAGCATTGCCAGAGCTCTGCCGGCATCCCCGGTCAGGCCCAGAGCCATTAATTCCAGCATGGGTACTGGTTCCTGCAGGCGGGAGTCGATCAACCGGTGCCAGGTGCGATGCAGCTCGACAACCCGGTCGGCCCGATCAATTTTATCTTTCAGATTCTCCGGCGGGTTATCATGCTGTTTGCGAAACTCGGCCTGAATTTCTTCCGGAGTTTTGTTGTGATAGCGCATGATATCGTAATCCGGCCCTTGGCTGGATGATGCCGCTCCGTAATGATAACAGGCAGAAGTAAGCACGGCTTTGACAGCTGCCTGCTGAACCTGCGGATCGGGGTCGGCCAGTGCGTCTTCAATGTACGGTTCCGCCAGCTCAACCCACAGCGAGGTCATGGCCTGCAGCGCCCGGGACCTGGTGCGGCTATCGCCGGCCGCCATGATATCGCTGAAAAACTTGCTCCAGAATGGATCGAATTTCTTTTTTGCAATCTCTTCGTGCGCCAGAACAATCAATATCTGCTCTTTTCCGGCTGCATCGGCTTTATGGTAGACATCACCGATCGTCTGCGCCAGCTCTGGAGACGGGGACTTCAGGATATGGGCAATGATACCCCTCAGCAGGTCGGGATGCTTGAAGGCTGCGCTTCGAATCTGCTCCGCGGAGGCGTGAATTTTCAATTCATCCAGGGCCTGCAGTACCGCCCGGACTACAAAGGGGTCCGGATCGTCTATGAGCTTGAGCAGGTCCCCGCCGGCGGATCCGATCTCCAGTTTTCCAATGGCCTCGGCCGCCGCCGCCCGTATTCGCCAGCGGCTGTCGGACAGGCAGGCAACCAGGGCGGGACCTTCAGTGGCGGCCTTTAATTCCTCCAGGGCGGCAATGGCGGTGGCCGCGACGACATCGTTGGGGTCCTGCAGGACCTGCCTTAAATACGCAGCTGCCTCGACCTGTTCAGATTTTCCCAGCAACTGGGCGGTTATCATTCTCAAATTGGCATTGGAAGAAGCGAGCAGGTCGGCCATGGCCCGAACGGCTTCACGGCTGTTGATTTCGGCAAGCCCGCGCACGGCACTCTCTTGAACAAGCGCATCTTCCTCGCGGGTCATTTCCACCAGAACCGGTAATGCCGGTCGACCCAGTTTGCCCAGGGTATCGGCCAGATCCTGCCGATCTTTGCTGGTTCCCCGGGCCAGAATACGACGGGCCTGCGGCAGCCGCCGTGCGATGTCTGTCGTAACGACGATCGACCAGCGCGTATCTTCCAGCAATAAAACAATTTCCTCCTTTCCCAGGGCCTGGGCTTCAACGATGGCATGCTGCAGTGCCGGCACCACTGCCATGCCCATACTTGACAGCTCGGTCATTGCCCGGGTGCGCCGGATGGCGTCGCCGGACTGAATCTCTCGTATCAGTGCTCTGACAGCTTCCGGTTCCAAACGCTTACCGACCGCAGTTGCCTGCCCAACCCTTTCAGGCCGGACAGTATGCTGCCATAGCCCGGGTTTTAGTCGTTGCGCTTCCCACCAGTGCAGCAGTCGGGCAGTGTCTTCCCGGCGCCGGGAATGCGATGCCCATGGATCCGGCAAAGGAGCATCGGGAAACAGCCGCCCGATTAATTCGCCGGCACCCAATCGGGTCGCCAAGTGCGAATCGTTGGCGGCCGCCATAAGCTGAGCCATAAATCTGCGGGGATCGGCCATGATAATCTCAGCTGCCAAGCGGCGATCGCCGGGATGGCGTTCCCCCAATAAAGCGATCAGCTTTTCCTGATCCGCTGTGCTGTCCGTTGCGCTGTGGAATTTTTCCAAAAATTTTCCCAGCTCGCCCGAAGCCGAAATTCCGATCCACTCCCCCCGGTTCCATCGTTCGACACCGTCTTCAATCCATTGCGACAGTTCAGCCGGGGTCAGTATTCCTTTGCGCTCGGCAAGAACCTTGCCATCCGGTGAAAGCAACACAAGATAGGGCAGAAAGTTCACGCGATAATCGGCCGCCAGATGGGAATTCCGGTCCACATCGAGGGAGACCAGATGCACACAGGGACCGAAGCGCTGGAATAGTTCCGGTTCCAGGGTCCGCTCGGTAAAGGCCCGGCTGAATACGTCCCACTCCGCCCGGAAAACCAGCAGCACCGGGCAATTGTCCTTTTGCGCGGCTTCATAGGCCGAGTCGACACTCAGGTGATAGGTGGGTCGGCCGGTATCCGCCGGCAGCCTGGTCGGGACTGCCTCAGGATTCGACGTGTCGACCGCCCCGGCGAAGGCGGCCGGCAGTAAAATCATCAGAAGTGCCGCAAGCCCCAGGGCCGGTATCCGCAGATACCCTCCCGCTGTCCGGCTGCAACCAAGCCGGCAGGCGGCAGCTGCTTTGGCCGCTTGATTCCCGCTGTCTTGGTGTATCGTTTTATTGCAAAAGTGCATAGGTAATTACGTTGACATTGACGTTTCTGCTGTTGAGAATCTCGTTTCCGCCGCAGCAGCAGCCGTGCATGCTGGACGTATCGTTTAGCCCGTCCGGAGAATAAATCAGCACCAGTTTTCCGCCCATGGACAGACCTTCCAAATGAGCGTCTTCCCCCTTGGTTTCCAGTTTTTTGATTTGTGCAACCGTGGCAAATATCGGATGATCGCCGTCGATGGAGGTCAGCGTGTTTTCCGGAAAAATTTGTTCGATTTCGGACCGAAACGACCGGTCCCAGCCCTGATTGCTGCACCCGGCCGAAGCCAGCAGAAATCCGCCGGTTTCCAGATAGCGGCGCAGATTGGATCGCTCTTTGGTCGTCAGGGAAAATTCTCCTTCGCCGGTCATTACGGCAAAGGGAAAATCGAAGACTTCCGCACCGCCTAGTTTGACCGGTTTGAACTTTCGGCTGGCACGAATGGTTGTTTCACGGGAGACATCCGACAAAAACGATTCGCTGACGCAAATACTGCTTTTCGTGCCGGCATAGATCAGATTGGCGCATTCCACGAAACCTTCGCCGCCGGAAAGACCGGCGTTCGGTACAAAAGCCAGGCAGACAATCAGCACTGCTATAGGACATAGCCTTCTCATCTGTTTCATTTAGTAATCCTTATTCCGCCTTATTTTCCGCGATTTTCCGAAAATATGCATCAGCCAGCCTCCGGTAACGGGGCGGTATCCAGAGATCCTCGGGACTTTGAGAATCGTTCGGCGCGCCAATCGTATTTTCCGCCATCCGGCCGGCGTTATCAGACATCACGGCGGCCGGCCGGCGGGCGCCTTTCGAAAAGGGCTTTGCGGCCGCAGCGGCGGCCGGTATTATTTCGTCCCGGGGGCCGTAGACAAGCGCCTGTTCGGAAATGATCGAATAGCCGTGTCCACTGGTTCCGAATCCGCCGCTGCCGTTCATGGCGGCAATAACCTGATCCAGGGTATTGCCCAATCCTCGGGAGAGCGCCGGCGTAAAGGAGAGACATTCCCGGCCTTGGCCCCGGGCAGCCTTGGACATCTGGATCAACTGCGCCATGTTCCCGGCGGCCCGCCGGGCGGCGGCAATCCCCTCCCGGGCCAGAAGCGTGGCGAAACTGTCCGCTGCGATCTCCAGATCATGGACGATGTCAAAACCGTTGGTTTCCATCAGAAACCGATCGAGGGTCAATCGCAGTTTGGCATAACGGGAATCTTCGGGAATCTTGGTGATGAGGGTTCGCAGCTCAGCCAAAAGCTTATCCAGGGTATCCCGGACAAGTCGTTGCCGGGTCACAATTTCCTGAAGCTCGAGACGCTGTGTCCGGTTGAAACCGTTTGCCGGCCTTTCGGCAAACCGTCGCGCAATCCGATTCAATTCCACCTGACGCTGGTACAGCATTGCAAAACGATCAGCCCGGGCCAGAATCGCGGCCACGGCCTTGATGTGCCGGATGGGCTCGGCGACGGCCTCGGCTTCGCGGACTGCCATCTGGCGCAGCCGGTTTGCAATCGCGCCGGCGGCGGGCACCTTGTCCGTGGAATCTCCGGGTTTCGTCTGCAGTGCAAGGATATCATCCAGATCCGGCAGCTGTAACGCCAGTTCCCGATGCAGGGATTTTTCAATGTCGTATCTAACCGGCGCAGCCAGTATAGCCTGAAGGGCCTGGCGATAGCCGGCGACCTGTGTCATCAATTCATTCAGCTCCTTTTGAACCGCCTCACTTTCGGCCGATCTCGCGGCGATGGCGGCAGCCTGTTCCGCCAGCCGCCGCAGGTAGTTTCCGAGGGACTCATAGGTTTTGAAAACCTCCTGCTGCGCCTGGCGGCGTCTTAGTATTTCGCGGTAGGTTGCAGCGGAAATAATCTCCAGGCGAAAGGGGCGGCTGGTCGCCAGACTGGGATTATGGGGATTGTTGTCCATGGCCTCGAAAAAATATTCTATCACTTCACCGGGCCGGACTCCGAGATCGCCAAGGTTCAGCATTGCCGTGGCCTGGACCGCCTGACTGCCTGCTATCGACTGAACTGTCATCTCCCGCGGCTGCTCGATGGACTGGTTGATCCCCCTGAACCAGATGATACGGCGGATTCCATAGTCGTCCCCGGCTTCCACCCGGACAGGGATTATGCTGTCAGGCACAGCCACGGCATGCCGGCCGGGCTGCACGACGGTGATGCGCGGTGACTGATCGGCTTTTAACAGGAGGCGGCCGCTGAATTCGTCAGCGGATTTCAGTCCGTCCGTGTCGGTGACTTCAACCTTGAAACCCGCCTCGATTTCGACTGACAGGCTGCCGTCCACGGTGTGGGCCGAAGCGTTGGTTTGAAGCATAATTTCTTTTGGCGGAGATCCATCGGACGGCGTCAGCTGCAGGCGGCCATGTGCCAGAGGACGGTTGCTGACCGCCTCGAATCGAATGCGGGTGCCGCGGGGCACTTTCAGATTGGAATCCGTTTCCATCAAATCCAGCGGGATCTGCTGAAGTCCGGTATATTCCGGAAAAGTCAGGTGCGCCCGCACTGTCGTGATCTGTGGCGTGTAGCGAACCTTGATTTGGAATTTATGACTGCGCGCCCGTCCGTCGGTAACATAATACAGTGTATCTTCACGAATATTGGACAGCGTCTGAAAGTAGCTGCGGTCCGGTGAGCGAAAAAGTTTGGTGCGCTGGGTGCCGGATTCTGAAACCGTCACGAGAAAGAGCCGCTGCACCGGTCTGCCCCCGGTCCGGGTTCGCACCTCAAAATCTTCCCCGTAAAGAACGCTGATATCTCCGGGGGTAACATCATATTTCAGACGGCTGTAAGGCGGGTGATCCCCGGATGGATCGATGAATCGAGGCAGAACGGCTTCGACCACATCCTGGGCCAGCCAGCCGACCGCCAAAACAGCCATCCAGACCGCCACAAGCGAGCGCAGCGCAATGATTCTTTTTCTGCGCACAGCCGGTCGAATATCGATGCCGGCAGCCGTCTTGCTGCCCAGCGCGATGGTGCGCTCTTTTAATACGCTCAGAATCGGATGCCGATCGGCATCTCCAGCGGCCTTCGAATCGTTGCCCGGGCTCGCAAACTGGACGGCATTGGAGAGTTTTGAGCCGAGACGGGGATCCAGTTTTTCCAGCCACAGAGCGCAATTTAGCGGATTAACGCGCAGGGCCCGGATGCTCATGGCGATGGCGGCCCCGCAAAGGATCGCAGCCAGGATATATCGGATAACGCCCCGCCCGTGAGCCGGAATTATCAGGAGTGCATCCATCATAATGGTCAGAAAGATCAGGACACCGGCTCCGGCCAGAAAATACATCAAACCGCGGCCCAAACGGTGCCGGCGCAGCTTAATGATGATGGGTCGCATTATCCCGAATTTCATAGCAGGTCCTTTCGTCGTCTCAGGTACCACTCACCACCCAGCAGACCGACAACCACCAACAGGATCCACCATTTATCCCAGGCGGACCGGGGTTTGTCGGAAAGCCGCCGATCCTGCTGCCATTTTCGAACGATTTTCGGCAGTCGACCGATGTCCCCCGGTGTGAGGGATTCCCCATCGCTAATGCGGGCGATTCGGGTCATTCGGTCGGGGTCGGCACTCAATTCCTTGAATTCTGTTTCAGCAGCTGTCACTTCAACCAGGGTACGGATCTCAGCGGGATGGCCGATATTGTTGCCGAGAACCACGTGATAAGTCCCGGGCGCAAACGGCCCCAGAACAGCCGTGTAATTTCCATCGGCATCGGCGGTCGGGCGAATCGATTCGGAGAATGACGGCCCTCTGACGTCCATAACCGGCCGGTAATTCTCGTGGGGCAGCTCTTTGGTCGCGATTGTCAGTGTTACCGCATCATCCTCGGAATAATGTCTGCGGTCGGTGCTCAGAGCAATATCTTCACCCGGCATAAAATCTCCGGTGGAAAGCAGCCAGCGGATCATGGACAACCAGAACCTGGAATAGGCACCATCGTGGTGGGAACCGGAACCATCCTGGAAAGCCCAGCGCCAGATACCGCCGGTGTTCAATGTCATCACCCGCCCCTGGCCGTAGCGATGGTAGGCCATCAGAATATTCCCATTACCGGATTTTCCATTGGCTGGACCGGAAAAGGCCAGCACCTTGGCCAGCGGTTTTTTGCCACGAGTCCTTTGGGTACGATCCAACAGGGGCATGGTGCTGGTGTCTCCGGCCGCCGCGGCTAAAAATTCGGTGTCAAAACTGGCATGACTGCGGCCCATTTGCGACAATTTGAAAATAACTTTGGCATCCGTGCGCTCATCCCACACAACCGGCTCGAGTTTGGCCAGAGCCGAAAATCGACTGCCGTAGGCTTTGCCCCTTGAAAAAATCAATCCACCGCCCCTCTGAGCGACAAAGCGGGTCAGCATGTCTTCCGTTTGGTCACCGAAAAAGATCTCACAATGCCGCCCCAGGATGATCACATCGTAATCGAAGAATTCCCGGGTCGTCTGCGGAAACAGATTATCGCTCTCGCGGTGGGCCTTGCCCTCTTTCGACACGATGGCCGAATAACGCCCGCCGCCAAGACTGTATACGGCCGTAAGATCCACCCGGTCATGGCGCTTTAGCGCCTGAACCAGGAATTTGGTGTCCCAATGGGGCTGTCCTTCAGCCACCAGGACCTTGACCTTTTGCCCCACGGCTCTCAGAAAAACGGCGCGCTGGTTGTTCCAGGGATTGGCTTCACCGGGCTGGGATTCAACCCGTATGACATAGCGGTGGTCGCCGCTGCGGGGTGCGGTCACTTCAAAACGAAAGCGGCCATCTCCGCCCGGCGCCGGTAAAATATCCATGGCCTGCAAAACGCGGTCCTGTTCCAAAAGTTCGATTCGAAAGCTTTGGTCGGCAAAGCCCGTTTGAACCACCCTTCCGGACAGCACGGCCGGTGTCCCCCCGAAGGCCAGGATTTCATCGGATCCGGTTTCGATGCGGATATCTTTGGGCGGCACGGGACCCCCCAGAGACAGGGTCCAGATTGGAATCGATCTTGCGAGGGCCAACTGGGCGGCTTCGGTGTCCTCCCCGGAGGTCGCACGGCCGTCGGAAACCAGCAGAATTCCGCTGACAGTATCCCCTTTTGGCTGTTGCGGTTTGTTGGATAACACATCAACCGCATTGCGAATTGCACCGCTCAAATCGGATCCGCGACCCTCCGGTGCCTTGGCGGCAATGGTGGACACTCCAGCGGAATTGACGGTTTTGTCAAAAGTATAAAATTCCAGGTTGAAGCCATCGGTCAGGCTCTGGAGAACTTGAGGGCTGAAAACTGCTTTGTGGGCTTCATCATAGCGCGACCGGCCATCAATATCGGGGGTTCCCATGCTGGCCGACGTATCGAGCAAAACGACAAGATTTGATTTTACCTCGTTTTCGTTGGTGTCAATCACCGATGGATTCAACAGAATCCCGCTAACAGCCAAAATTGTAGACAGACGAATCAGAAAAAACCCGACACGGGTTCGTCCCGCGCCTTCACGCAGAAATTGCACCACTGCGGACGCTATCAGTAGAATACAGATGAGCAAAATCCACTTGGTCTGTAATATCGGTTCAATCATCCACATCGGTCCGGTGCTCGTTCCTTGCGTTTCCCCGTATTCGGCAATTGCCCGCTCATGATCTGTCCCTGGTTACCGTCAGATCCCGAATCACAATCGACGCCAGAAGGCCAGCAGCAGCATTTCCGCCAGCAGGAAGATCGCTGCACCCAGACCGGCCCAATGCCATAACTGTGCCTGCGTGTCTTCAGTCGCCCGCTCGGAATTCGTGGCAACCCTGCTGCGGCTTTCTGTTGCGACAATGGATTCCAGAAGATTTTCGGCGGCCAGTCGCCGGGGATCCGATTCGCGCGAATCGATGTTGACCACCGCCCGGGCGATGAGCCCGCCATCGTTACGGATTTCGTAAAAGCCGGCCTTTTCCGGCGGTGCAATCGTCAGTTTTCGACGATCTCCCAGTGAAATGGCCTGCGATTCGATCACCCTGCCGTCTTCTGCCACCACACGCGGTGTCAGATCGCCTCCCTTCCAGGGCAGCACTACCTCCCAGCTTCTGCCCGGCCGCCCTTCATTGTCGCTGCCGCCGTCACCGAAGAAAGCAATGCATTCATGAATCAGGGCCGGCAGCAGGGGTGATGCCGCCAGGTTGCTGCGGTCCGGTCTTATCGAAAAATTTGCCCATAGAACCCGGCCGCTGCCCACAGACGTCGCCGCCAGGGCACTGGAGCCATCAGCATATCTCGCCAGAACACTGCCGCTGTCCGATTCAACCGGTGTGGTCTGGAAGTACTGTTTGATGCGTACTTTCTCCAGTCCCCTGTTGGCAGTTTGTTTAAACGCCTTCATGGGATTCTGGCCGTATTGTATATCCACCCAGGCGTGGCCGCCATTCGGGCCCGTTTCCAGGTAAGGGCCGGGCTTGAAAGGCGGTGCCATCCGACCATCGGACGCGGCCTGCATCGTGTTCAGGAGTCCGGATGAGGAGGAGCCGTCCAAAAACGTCAGCAATCCAGCCCCGCCGGCAACTCGATGAAACATCAGAGCGGCGGTCTCCGGTGCCAGAGAGGCCGGAGGGTACAGGACAAAGATCTGAGCCGCGTCAATAATGTCCGCGTCCAAATCCTGGCTGTGACGACATACCGCCTGGGTTCCGCTGGTGGATTGGTTAAATGGTGAAACAGCCGCCGACAAATAGTACGGTGCAGCAGCTGTATCCTGCGGATTCTGGTCGCTGACGATCAGTACCGTCGAAGCAGCGCGGGCTTCAATCGAGAAGTAGCGACAATTGTCCGCTTCCAGGGAGTCGTTGCGGGCAAGTTTGACCGAGCCTGCAAACTGGCCTGTCTTTCGCATCGTGAAATGAAAACGCACTTCCCCGGTCTCGAACGGATCAAGCCGCACCCTTTTGCGCTGGGCTTCTTCGCCAAATTTCAATAAGAGGTTTTCCTGCAAGGGTTTGTCGGTTCCATTGAGAACCGTGGCCTCCACGGTCACAGGTTCATTAACGACGGGAAACGAGGGCGATACAGCCAGTTGGGTTACCGCCAGATTGTCAGCGGGCTGATCTCCTACAGGTCGGAAATATACCGATATGCCTTCTGGTGGTGATATGGCAGCGCCATGCCAGGAAGTATGCTGAAAGTCACTGAAGATGTATACGGAACCTGCATCTCCCAGGCGTCTAAAGGCATCGGCCGCAGCATCGGCAAGAAAACCGTGGGCCATGGTCGGCGCTGCCTGGGCCAGTCGGCGGTGCAGTGCCGGGATATTGGCTGACAGCGACGGCAGCAAGGGATTGCTCCTGGCACCGGCGATGAGAATCACCACTTCGGTACCGGCCGGCAACCCCCTCAGCAAATCTGCGGTTTCGGTTTTGGCGCGATCAAAAAGTGATACGCCGCCGATTACCTGCTGCATGCTGAGGGTGGCGTCGATAACTACGGCGATTCGCCGACCCGCCTGGGCCTCATCGGTTAATCCCCCGGCTTTAATAAACGGCCGGGTGAACAAAAGCACCAGGGCCGCGATCGCCAAGCACCTGAACCCGAGAACCAGAGCAGTCCGAAGCCGATGCAGGGCCTGCCGGCCGGCGGCCGCTTCTCTAAGATAGCGAACGGCCGGGAACTCAATCAGACGCGACCGCCGTCTGGTCAGCAGATGAATCAGCACCGGGAGCGCAACAGCTGCCGCTCCCCATAGAAAAACACTGTTGGTAAATCTAATCATATGAGGCTTTCGATTTTTTCCTTATCCGTAAATCTTCGACCGGACTGACAGCATTGACCTATAAAAAGCATTGTTTAATAAAATGGTACGGGTTCTGATCGGTACGCACCAGAAAATGGTCACAACCCCTTATGGCGGCATTTTCCTTGATCTTTTTCAAGAATGCAGCAATCCGGTCTTGATATACGTCCCGAATTGCCTCCACATCGACACGATAGCGCAGCTTTGTATTTTCGAGATCCACAAAGCGTACGGATGACAAGTCAGGCAGGTCAAATTCTTCGGGATGAAGAATTTGAAACAGCATGACATCAAAATTCGATCGGCGGTATTGGTTGATCATGCGCCACAGGGATTCGTTTTGATCGAAAAAATCGCTGAAAACCATCAGCACGCCGCGCCTGCGAACCCGCGAAAACAGAGAGTTCAAAAATTCCCCCAGATCCGTCTTGCCCCGGGCTTCTGCCTGGAGAAGCAAATCGAGAATGTGCGACAGATGTGCAAATTTGTGGGTCGGCACGGCATATTCGTCGGTGGTGTCGGCCCCGAGGGCACACCCCACCGCGTTGCCGTCGCGAACGATGATGTAGCCCAGCGCCGCAACCAGACGGCAGGAGTACTCCAGTTTGCTGAAGGTCTTTTTTACGGCCCCCTCGTAGTCCATAGAGCGGCTAGTATCCACCGCGGCATAGGCAACGAGATTTCTTTCGGCCTCGAACAGCCGAATATAATGCCGGTCGCTGCGGGCATAGACCTTCCAATCCATGAGACGGATATCATCTCCATCGACGTAATTGCGGTAATCGGCAAATTCCACCGAAGTTCCCCGGTAACGCGAAGTATAGGGACCGGCCCAGGTGCCTTCGGTCAGATTGCGGGGTGTGATGGCCACCCGGCGCAGGGATTCCAGAGCTGCAAGATCCAGATATGGATGATTGACGGCATTCATCGCTTGAGCAACCTTAATTGCGAGCTTCCAATAAATAATTTACTACCGCGGCGGCGTCGATGCCGTCTCCCAGGGCGGTATAGCTCGGAATGATTCGATGACGCAGCACGGCAACGGCCATCTTGCGGATATCTTCAACTTCAGGTGACGGCCGACCGTCCATGAGCGCTTCGGTTTTGGCAGCGGCAACCAGATGCTGCGTTGCCCTGGGGCCGGCTCCCCAGGATACATATTTTTTTATGTATGCATCTGCCGAAGGGTCTCCAGGGCGACTGCCGGCGGTAAGCGATACGGCATACGCCAAAACACGATCCGTGACGGGCATCTGATCAACAATGTCGATGAAACCCTTAAATTCATCTAATGATGCCACCTGCTCGATATCCGGCGTATCGGGATTGGCCGGCCGCCGGGCTATATCCAATTCGGCTTTCTGGGGAGGGTAGTCCACATGAATGCTGAGAAAGAATCGATCCAGCTGGGCCTCCGGCAGGGGGTAGGTACCTTCCTGTTCAATAGGATTCTGGGTGGCAATCACAACAAAGGGCGGATCGAAACAGTAGGTCTTGCCGCCAACGGTCACGGAATGCTCCTGCATGGCTTCCAGCAGGGCGGCTTGGGTTTTGGGCGGCGTACGATTGATTTCGTCGGCCAGAATCAGATTGGCAAAAACCGGACCCTTGCGAAATACGAGTTCCCTGCGGGTGCCGGATTCATCGCTTTGAAGAATTTCCGTACCGGTGATGTCGGCGGGCATCAGGTCCGGGGTAAATTGAATTCGCCGAAATTCCCATCCGAGTATCCGGGCCATCATCTTGGCCATCATGGTCTTGGCCAACCCGGGGACACCGATAAGCAGCATATGACCGCCGCTCATCACACCGGCCGAAAGCAGTCGCACAACCTCCTGTTGCCCCACCAGTACATGAGCCATGTTTTCCTGAATCGCCTCGTAACATTCCTGGAAACGATCGATTGTTTTTTCGATCGGAGCCAACGCGCTAGAAGTATTCATTTCAGAATTCCCTTTCCGTGTTCAATCTATTTCCTTCAAACAGAATCGAGTAAATACAATTGCAGGCCCCTGGTAAACAACCTGCCGCTGCTTCCGAGTTCGCCTGCAAAAAGATGGATGAAAAATTGTCAACGCCTGAATTGGGAAGATTTTAAACGGTACCAGATAGGTTATCGGTAATCGACCGGATAGCTTGAGGAAATAGTGCCAATTAATTTAATTGAGGTGTCGGGGAGTTTCTCCGCCCGATTGCTTAAACCCTCTTTTAATCGTCCGGCGGCATCTGAGGTGGTGTCCGGCCGGGGTATGCGCGCGCACCAGCCGTAACAATATGACCGCGCAACTTGGGTACGGCAGCTATCCCGCGTCGAATGGATCCGAGCCAGCCCCAAAAGATAGTCTGCACGGTGGTGATAATCGTCTCTGCCTTTCAGGATCCGGCGCAGGAGATAGGAGGCGTGTACGGAGTCCGGTAGGATTTGTTACGGCTGGTGCGCGCGCATACCCCGGCCGGACATAGCAGGGATTGAAAAACTCCCCGACACCTCAATTAAATTAATCTTGACAGATAGGCTGCAAGCATATATCAACCAGATTCATTTTTTAAATCGATAAACGACGCCGAAGCGTCGATTAACTGAGGTTATGTCAGGCGAAAGCCATCCCGGCCTTGAGGTCGGGATGGCTTTTTTTTGTGGCAGGTAGCCTTGAAGCCATCTTTATAATCCGGCTCTCGGGCGCCGCTGCTTTGCACACGCTAACACGAGAGAATAATAAGAGAGGAAAAATCCATATGACTATTAAAATACTGGTTCTATGCGGCTATTTTCTGATCGTTGTTGTCATCGGCTTCATTGCCCGTACGCGCTGGAAATCGACCCCCGAAACCTACTTCCTGGCAGACCGCAAGCTGGGCAGCCTGGTCCTGCTGGGCACCATGGTCGCCACCAATTTTTCAGCCTTCACGGTCTTTGGCACTTCCGGTGCCGGGTATCGCGACGGTTTTGCTTTCTTTCCCATCATGGGTTTTGGAACCGGATTCATGGCCCTGACGTTCTGGATAATCGGCCGAAAAATACGCCAACTCGGGCAGGAACACCGGCTGGTCACCCCGCCGGAGCTGGTTAAAAATCTATATCAAAGCCCGCTGCTGTCGTTTATATTCGCCCTGGTCATGATTATTTTTACCATCCCCTATCTGGCGCTGCAGCCTATGGCGGCCGGATACGCCCTGGAAACCCTCCTGGGTCTGCCCTATTTTTACGGCTGTGTTCTGGTAACCGGTATCATCCTGGCCTATACCCTGCGCGGGGGGCTGCGGGCCGTCGCCTGGACGGATTTGTTTCAGGGCGCCTTCATGTTCCTCCTGCTGGCGGCCGCCCTGATTATGATCGCCGGACATCATGGCGGCCTGGCCGCAGCCAATCAAAAAATCCTGGCATCCAGCTCCGAACTTTTCTCGCGTCCCGGCGGACAGGGCAAATATTCTCCTGGAATCTGGTTGAGTTTCATCCTCCTATGGTTCTTCTGCGACCCCATGTTCCCCCAGTTGTTTCAGCGATTCTTCTCGGCCAAAAGCGACCGCAGCATATCCCGCATCATGATCCTGTATCCCCTGGTCTGCACCGTGGTATTTTTTATGCCCATCGCAGTGGGGATTCTCGGCCGTTTATCCTTTCCCGGCCTCGTCGGTAAACAGGCCGACCGAATTCTGCCCATGGTTCTGACCGCCATCTCCGGTGATATCATGGCCGCCCTGGTAATTGCCGCCGGACTGGCGGCCCTGATGTCGACCATGGACTCCCAGCTGCTGACCATCAGCTCGATATTTACCAGGGATGTCGTGCCCCTGGTTAAAAAGCCCCGCAGCGACAGCAGTGCTCCCGGCCGGGTGGCCGTGATCCTGCTAAGCCTGGCAGGGCTTGCTCTGGCCTATAAGCCGCCGGCGACGATTTTGCAGATCGCCACCCAGACGTTCACCGGGCTGGCCGTGTTGTTCCCGACGGTCATCTTCGGACTTTATTTCAAACGGGTCTACGCCCTGGCGGCCATTTTTTCGATCATCGCCGGTGAAGGGGTTCTGATCGGATTTTATTTCAAGCTGCTGACGACATCAACCTTCCTGCCGGTCGTCTGGGTGATGCTGATCACCTTTGCCGTCTATTTGACCACCCATGCCGTATTGTCGTGGCGTGATAACGCCCTGAGGCTCTACCGCCCCCAGTGGGTGCACAACCGCTATGTCTGGTTTTTTTTGCGGAATTTTTCTTTTGGCCCAGGATTTCTGGGCCTGGCGGACAGCCGAGCCGTTGATCTGGGGAGTTCCTCTGTGGGTGGGATATTTCGTCGTTCTGTCCGCTCTGCAGACCATCGCGATGATGTATCTGGTAAAGAGTGATCTCAACCAGGGGGAATTACCGGCGAAACAACATCGCACCGGCGGTTAGCCCGGCGCCGAAGGCATCGGTCAGCACGGTTTGTCCCTTCTGAATACGGCCGTCCCGAATGGCTTCATCCAGGGCGGTAGGGATCGTCGCGGCCGAGGTGTTGCCGTAACGATCCAGGTTGACGATCACTTTATTCATCGGGAAGCCGATGCGGTTGGCCACAGCCTCTATAATTCGCAAATTGGCCTGGTGGGGAACAAACCAGTCCAGTTTTACCGCCGGCACCCGGGCCTGCTCCAGGGCGCGCAGGGCGCATTCAGCCAGCGTGCGAACGGCCACCTTGAAAATTTCCCGTCCGCTCATGCGGATTTTGTGCTCGTTCTGCGCATAGCGTTCGGGGGTGACTTCCAGGGCAGATCCCCCGGCCGGCACATAAAGCAGCTTGCTCAACGTTCCATCGGATGACAGATAGCTGGAAAGAATGCGATGGCGTGACCGGGCCGGGACCCGCTCAACCACGGCCGCGCCGGCTCCGTCTCCGAATAAGATGCAGATGGTTCGATCCTGCCAGTTAATAAAATTGCTTAAAACTTCAGCGCCGATTACCAGGACGGTTCGGGAATGACCGGACCGGATAAATTGCTCGGCGGTGACCACACCGTAAATGAATCCCGAACAGGCTGCATTGATGTCCATCACCCATGCCCGGCTGGCTCCGATTTTTTGCTGCAGCCAGCAGGCGGTGGAGGGCAGGGGTGTGTCCGGAGAACAGGTGGCATAAATGATCTGGTCGATATCCTCCGGACTGCGTCCGGCTGTTTCCAGGGCAATACGAGCCGCGCGGGCACCCAGGGAAGAATTGTACTCGGCCTCGTCATCAACCTTGGAAATCCTTCTTTCGGCGATACCGGTCCGCTCACGGATCCATTGATCGCTGGTTTCGATGCCGTGTTTCATTAGTTTCCGGGCGACATCGTCATTGGTCATCCGTTCTTCAGGGAAAGCTGATCCCGTCCCGATAATGCTGGCTGCAAATTTCATTTCCGGTCCTTTTACCCCTTCGGCTGTTGGTTTCACGAACTGTCTATCAGCCAATCCATGCAGTGAATGTCGAAGAATCGTCGCTTTGATCGAAACATTCCTTCGGCAATTCGGGGCATCTATTAGAAAAGCAATATAAGATAAGGATAACGTCATTGAAGGAGATTTCAAGCTTTTTTACCGTCTTACGATTGTTTTTCGGTTGTTTTTCAAGCAGCTGCCAATCGAAATTGGGCCTAGAAACCCGAAAACGCAAACTGATGCGAAACATATAATCCCTGCCGTATACAGCGGTGTAACATTTAAAAATGCTCATGTTCGTTACAAAAAGCTGGGGGGTTAAAACCTCGTCCACCCTCGACGGATTAAAGATTTTGGGCCTATTTGACGATAAAGAAGACATGAACGCGTTCTCGAGCAAGGGTGCCTTGTTGCATTTCGGCCGGTATATTTTCTATGTCCAAGCATACACTTCAAATACGATGTCAGAATCCCGGAACAAATTTTGAAAAATGGGGTATCTATCATAAATTACTAAAGAAAGGGCTGATCACATGATGGGTCATGGCAAGCGGCGAAGCCCGGTCAACCCAGCTGTCCTAATGATTTCGATTGCCTTCCTGATCGGGGGTTGCAAACTCGGTGGATGGGAATCCAATCAATCGCCAATGGGACATATAAACATGCCGATTGGCGACTCCGTATACGAAAGAGGCGCTCCGGTTGTTTTCGAAGGACTGGGAGTAGACGAAGAAGACGGCTACCTGGCCGGAGAGAAGCTGGTTTGGGTGTCGAGTATCGATGGCGAGATCGGCAGGGGGGAATCTTTCATACGCAAGGACCTCGCCCAGGGTTATCATACGATCACGCTGTTCGTAACCGACAGTGATGGCGCTGTTGATGATCAATACGTGGTAATACTGGTAAAGGGAGATTCTTCAGACCAGTCCAAACTATCATATGAAGTCTCCAAAACTAAACTCACCAGCACTCAGGTCAAATTGATCCTGGATACGAGCTGTAATTTCAGCGGCAAAAACCTGAACGACATCAACTTTTCCGGGAAAAATTTGAAAAATTGCAGTTTCAGGAGAGCCAAGCTGCAAAATGCCAACTTCAAAAAGGCCGATCTGACCGATGCCGATCTGACCAATGCCGATCTGAGCCGGGCGACCTTTGCCAAAGCAAAATTGTACAACACCAACTTTGCCGGCATAGAACTGAAAAATCTCAATTTTAGCGGGGCGGACCTGAAAAAGGCTGATATGAGCTATCTGGTGCTCAATGGCGCCCGCTGGCCCAAGGTCAACCTCGAAAACGCCAATTTGAGCTACTCTGACCTCAGGCAGGCAGACTTGAGGGGCGCCAACTTAACCGGCGCCAACCTGATGTACGCAGATCTGACCGGCGCCGACCTATCCCGGGCTAAACTCACCCGGGCCAATCTCAAAGGTGCGAAGCTCAACAATGCGTCTTTGCGCAAAGCCAACCTTTCCGGGGCGCAACTGTTAAATGCCGACCTGCGAGGAATCAACTTTCAAGGTGCCAAATTGCACAATGTCGACTTGAACAATGCCGATCTGAGCGGTGTCAACCTGAATGGGGTCAATTTAACCAAAACCATTCTTATCAGTGCTGATCTGACGGATGCCAGCCTTTATAAGGCCAACCTGCGCTCGGTTAATTTGAGAAACGTCTTTTTCCGCAATGCCAATTTAAGCAAAGCCAGTTTTAGAAATGCCGACATGCGCGGCACCGATTTGGCCGGATCAAACCTGCACAAAGCTGATTTTACGGGTGCAAATATGGACGGGGTTGAAAATATTGAATACTCGCAAAATTTGGAGACCGTCAAAGGTTTGAGCAAAAAGACGAAGTCCAAATAACTGATCCAATCTCGGGTATGAAAAAAGCATACATCATAGTCCCCCTGACAGTTTTTGTTCTTGTTGCCGGATTTCTTTTTGCCAACGGCATGGTTAAAAAGAATATCATCATATTACGCAACGGCAACACGATCTCTGCCGATGAAACCTGGAAAGTGGGACAAAAACTCTTTTACAAGAACAACCATCAAATTGCATTCGTAGCGGCACATGAGGTAGACGCCGTAAAGGCCAAATATCATCTGACCAGCGGGATGACGAATCCATCGACCTTCCTGGCCAAACTTGCCCCCCCAACGACAAATTATGCCCGCTGGGTCAAGACTGCCGGCGCCGCCCTCAGCGGGGCTTTCATTTTTGTCGGTCTATACTTCCTGTCCCGCCGATTTGTTCGGGTCCGCCAACCAAGAGAAAAAGACGACACCAAGGACCACAATTCCGACACGCAAACGGAGTACTCCGGCCGGGAGGCCGTCGTTTCGTTTTTTCTAGATATATTCAGGTGCCAAAAGGGGCTGAAAGAGGGAACGTCGGCCAGGTTCAAAGCGGTTCAGACCCTTTCGCCGCAAAGCCGTTGGATCTATGAACTGCGGTTGAAAAACGGTGATGACTGGGACTCGCGGCGCATGACCCTGGGCACACTGGCAGAGGAGGGAAACAATAGGAGTACGGTATACGATATCATATACGATGACCGTCTGGTGGTGAAAATCCCACCCGCGCCCATCAGTGACTTCAACCAATATGCCAATCTCATCGCCAATGAAAGAACGATCGCAGAAAAATTGTCTCCTAGAGAATGTCTCGTACCCGGGCTGGCGGTTGTCCTTGAAAAGGTGAAGCCCTTTGCGGATGAACCCGACCTGCCTCCGGAAATGCTCGAAGAGAAGTACACCCAGCTGCTCGAATCCGACCCCGCGTATCGAAAATATCTAAAAGTGGGCGACACATTTGCTTTTTTCATGGATTTTTCCAAATATTTTTTTATCAGTCACATCATCGACGAAATCCATGATTCCTCTGCCAGGATAACCAAATCGGCTGCAGAGAATCCCAATATTATCTGGGATCCGGTGGAGTTTGACGCCAAATACGGATCGGAGAATATTCAGATCTACGATCGGCTCCAGCCGGTGTACGCCGCTTTTGAGAAAAGTGTACGTACGGTGTTGCAGCGGAACCATGTCGCTTTTTCGATTCAGGAATTTCAGCTCAAAGATTGGTTTTTGCGATGTCTGTCGGGCGTTGATCTGGCCCCGCCCAACCTTGAAGTCAATGCCGGGATAGCCGCCGAATTGAATGCCCTGGCTTCCAAACATTTCCTGGTGCCCGAACAACCGGTAGAAGCTTTCCGGATGATGGTCAACGCCCATTTGGCGGAACGGAACCTGAACTATTTTAAATCTCAAATTTCCGGCATTATTACCAATCTGCTCGACCTTGCGGCCTGGTTGAAAGCCCAAAAAGTGGCTATCCGCGATCTCAAACCGGATAACCTTCTAGTCGCAGGAGACCCGGCCAGATTCCCGCTGTTTCTGGAATCCGCCTCCCAGTATTCGATTGGATTGATCGATGTGGAGACCGCCGTATTTTACGGGGCTGCCCCAAATCAGAAAATCGACCAACCGGAGCTTGCCGGCACGCCTTCCTATGCCACACCGTCACACCTGTTCGCCAATGAGACGATTAAACATGCCTTAAAAGATCTGCCGCTGGTGTTTAGCCTCCAGGATTGGTATGCCGCCGTCGCCATCATCTACAGGGTCGTTACCGGCAGTCGCCTGTTCGATCAAGCCGCAGGTGTTCTGGTGGAACTGCAAAGTCAAATCCCCAGAGCCTTTGAGAAAAATAGACATCCTGCAACTGTCTTCGAAGAAGCCAGCCGCAAGTACTGGAAGGTCGCGGTGGCCGAATTCGAACAAAAGATCCGGCAGAAAAAGCCTACGCTCGAGCAAATCAGCACGATTGTCAGCACCGATGCCAGAAGGATGCTGATACCGGCCATGACCGCTGCTCAAAAGGGCCTGAAGACATCCGCCGAAAAGATTATTCGATCCCAAAACGTATTTCCGGGCGACAAGATCAAAAAGCACCTGCTTTCAGCGAGTGTGGCGAAGATAGGGCGCTTGAAGGCAGAGTTTGAATCCGACCGTGCCAATCCGAATTTTGGGCCCGAAGACAAAAAACAGGCCCTGCTGGTGCTCAAGCAACTGGAGCAGATCAAAAGGCAATCCCACCATCTGACATCCGCACTGGGGCCATTAAACCAATCTGTCCCGCAGGTCTCGTCTTATCACCTGCTCAAGGCCATGTTTACAATCGTTTTGATACACATGCACCAGGAACACTGGGGAATGGTTTCCGAGGAGTAATCCAGTAGGGGGAAATTTCGCGGATAGAAGCAGGGTCATCCGTTCCCTTATATGAAACTTGACTAAAAGCGAACCGCAGAACCGCAGAATATTCCGCCGCAGGCGGATTGAATGTCGAAGGATGGTTTCGCATCAGGCTTCGTCACGCTTGGCGCGTGACTACGTCCCGACAGGTCGCTCAAACTTTTTTTAATAGACAGAATACATTATTCGATGTTCGATGTTCATTAGTTTCTTCCTCGATCAGACTGGCCGCTCGCGGCCAGCGGCCGCGCTGACACCCGACACCTGAAACCTTTTTCTCCCTATTGATCATCTTTAAATAGATTTAGAAACTTAACGATCTCCACCATCCCTCCTTCTTTGTCCACATCCTTGACCAGCGCCAGGGCCGGATTGCGAAAGCCGGTCACGACTTCTTTCCAGACCGTCGAATCAACCGTCAGGGAAATATCGGGATCTTCGGGAAATCGGGGCCGTACTTCGGCCACCCCCCGGCGAACATGAACGCTGAAGGCCTCCCCGGTATCGGGGAATCGAAAACCGGCGACGGTGTCCACATCAAGACTTTTTTCCGCAACCAGGTTAACCATCATCGCATTGAAAATATCCGCGACCTGCAATTTTTTAAGCAGACTTTTATGCGGTACTTTCAGCGACCCTATCCGCAGTCGGCCTTCTGTCTCCAACGCCTGGGTCAGATAGTAATTGCGGGCGGTAGCGGCAACCTGGCGACTGCCGAGGGCTTTCAAGGCCGATGCCCTGAGTTTGCGAACTTCAACGGAGTCGGGATCGAGCTGCAGAAGCTGGTCGGTCAGCTCCAGGGCCCACTGGTAATCTTCGTCGGCAACGGCCTGCCCGGCGCGTTCAAGCAAGGCCTGCTCGCCACCGGCCAGGTCGGCAAAGCGCCGGGCCCTCTCCTTCAGGGGCAGCGGGAAGAGATCGGTCGCGTTGCCCCCGAACCATCCCAGGTAGCCGTCAAAAATGGCTCGCACCGACCATGGCACCGTCCCGTAGTATTCATGCAGATGGGGTTTTCGCGCCAGGTGCGGCGGCAGTTTCACCCGCTCGACGATTTCCATGGGGGTCAGGCCCCTGTTCATCCAGCGAACGGTCTGATCGTGGACAAATTGGATCGCATCGCGGTAATCGGTCAGGATCCGATAAATCTCCCGGGCACCGCTTACGGGCCGGGTATGCTGGGGAACCAGGTGCTCCGGATTCAGCTCGCGCATTTTATCGATGCTGTCCACCCATCTTCTGACGTCGCGGTAGGCGGTGCCGCGGATGGCGTAAAGGTTGGGAAACGACTTGTAGAAATTGTCGGCCGGCAGCAATACCTTATTCTCCGGCATCCAGATAAAAATCTGATCGGGCGTTTCGCCGGGTGCGTATACGAGCACTAGTTTAAGGCCGGCAATTTCCAGTTCCAAACGATCTTCTGAAAAGGTCCTGGTAGGCTTCAGGGGGGCGATGGCGTTGGTTCCATCATTTTCCAGACGGGGGCCGATACCGGCATTTATGAGCCCGCCCGCAGGCAGAAGAGTTCCAAATTGACGCATGCCCCGCCGATGGGTTGTCTCACGGGTGATGGTGGCGATGCGCTGCATATAGCGGGATGTATCTGCATGGGAATATACATCGGGGCTGTCATCGCCGGCCATGATTTCGGCCCCCAGGATGTGATCCGGGTGGTAGTGGGTATAAATGATGGCCTTGACAGGTTTGGCGGATATTCGGTTAAAGGCTGCTTTAACGGCAACGGCCGCCGCAACGCTTTCCATGGTGTCGACGATAACAACACCGTCATCGCCTTCCAGCAAAACGGAGTTGGCCAGCCCGAAACCGACGGCGACATGCACACCGTCGCTGACCTCGATGACTTCCTGCTTGAATTCGGCGGAGTGGGCCGCGAGATCGGGATTGCTTCCGACCGCCAAAGGTTCGGGCGGGGTTTCGGCGGTGCAGGCGGCAAATAAGGTTGTCAGCCCCAGGGCAGCCAGTGCCAAACAGGCGTGGTTGATCGATCGATTCATGGTCCCTTCCCAACGGTGTTAAGCCTAGTCCCCCCGGTCACCTTTGAAAGAAGGGACCAAATCCGGATCCTTCTTTCATACAAGAGGCTGCGAGGGATTTTTCCAATCGCCTTTGCTTATAGATCTACAGCCGGCTGTCCCAAGATAGTCACAGCCCGCCTTCTTAAACGAAACTTTAATTAAATATCTCGCAGAGCCCGCTGAGCGCACAGCGCTTTTTTTATTTTTCTCTGAGAACTCTGCGGACTCTGTGAGAGATAAATTGACTTGAGTTTCTTTTCCGATCAGACTGGATGTTTACGGCCAGCGGCGACGCTTACTCACAGTAGTCCCTGCGATCCAAAACACCCCGAATGGCTTTGCCCAGCAGAAAGCGCTTCACGTTTTCCAATGCCCGCCGGGTGGCCCTTGGCATGGTTCGGGGCACATGATCGGCGCAATGGGGAGAGCCGATGATGTTCGGCAGTTCGAAAAATGGATAATCGAGCGCTAACTCTCCGCGGTCGGCCGGCTCCGACCACCAGGTATCGATACCCGCTCTAAAGTTCGGATGGGTCTTCAGGTGTTCATACAGCGCTTTCTGGTTGATCACAGCGCCGCGGCCGACGTTGATCAATATGCCATCGGCCTTCATCCATTCAAGTTCTTTTTGCCCGATGAGGTCTCTGGTTTCACGGTTCAACGGGGTGGTGACCACGACCACGTCCGCCATTCCCAGTGCCTTGCGAAGGTCGCCTGCGTCGCCGATAAAATCAACGGGCGCATCGGTCGTCGCGCTGCGATTGATTCCAAAAATCTTCATCCCGAGCGCTTGCATGGCCGTGGCAATGGCCTTGCCGTTGCCGCCGAATCCGAGAATCGTACAAACGCCGCCCCTGAGTTCCTGATTGAAGCAGGATTTCTCGAATTTACCCTGGCCAAGCATTTTATCATTGGACAATACATTTTTGGCCAGGGCCAGCGCAAGTGCAAGCACATGCTCGGCAATGGGCCCGGCATAGGCCCCGGCATTGGATGCGATTACGATGTTCTCGGGAATACAATCAAATGGAATGTTGTCGGCTCCGGCGTAGATCAGCTGGATAAAGCGCGTGTTTTGAATGGAATGGATCTCATCGGCGGCAATCTCTTTTTGCGAAAAGCTCAAGGCGATGATCACCTCGGCACGCTCGAGCATCTCATGCCGCTTTTTTTTATCGGCTTGTTCTGAAAGGTAGGTTAGTTCCGCCAAATCACCCAGGACTTCGTCAAAGACCGCTTTTTGGACATCATCGATTACATGAGTGACAAGGGCATTGGTGGTCATGGGAGGCCTCAAACACCACAAAGTCTAGCGACGATATCGACAAAGGCCTGGGTGCCTTTGATCATGTTTTCTTCCGAAATGCGCTCGTCAACGCCGTGAACCCGGTCGAGGTCTCGCAAACCGATGAGCATCGGACATACACCGTAGCACGGTATTCCTTTTTGCCGGAAAAATTTGGAGTCGGAGGCGCCGTATAGTAGTGAAGCTACCGCCAGGGCATTGGGGTAGTGCTCCAGATGGACCTGTTTGATAATGGCGAAATCCCCGGTATCCATCGATGACTGGCTGGCCATGGAAGCCGAAGTTGCCACGACCTTGATTTCATCATCGGCCAGGTGCTCTTTGATGGCAGCGATCACCTCGTCGGGGTCGGTCCCCGGCAGTACGCGCACATCCAGTTCGGCGGTGGCCGTGCTGGGGATCACATTGACTTTGTTGCCGGCCTGCATCAGGTTTAGGCTGATCGTGTTTTTCAGCATGGCCGCCACCTGGGCAATACCCAGCATACCTTTGCGGGTTAGAATTTCGATCAGCGTCTGGGGGCTGCCGTCCTGAAGGTAGGGCTCCAAAAAATCCCAGGAAGCGGCAAGCTGCTTGAAATATTCTGCGATCAGGGGGGTTACGATAACCGGGTTTTCTTTTTCCAGGAGGCGGCTCAAGCCCTGCACGAGCTTTTCCAGGGCGTTCTCACCGTGGGGCGTGCTGCCGTGGCCGGGAGGACCGCTGCGGGTCAGTTTTATCCGGCAGACGCCTTTTTCGGCTGCTGCAATCATGAACAGGGGCCGATCGGGCAACAGGTCGCTGAGCCCGAAGCCGCCCTCGTTGATGACCAGATCGGCCTGAAAATCGTCGGCATGATGATTTAATAGATACTGAACACCGTTTCTTCCACCCGCCTCCTCATCGGCGACAGCCAAAAATATGAGATCGCGGCAGGGGGTAAGGCCTTTTCTCTTTATTTCGAGAAAAGCAAGCAACTCCAAAATGCCCTGACCTTTCATGTCCAGAGCACCGCGGCCGTAAATATAACCATCCTTGACTACCCCGCTGAATGGGTCAACGCGCCACTCTTCCGCCCTGGCGGGAACCACATCAATGTGGTTGAGCAAAATCAGCGCGCCTTTGGCTGCGCTTCCGGGTATCACCGCCCTGATCGAGGCTCTTCCGGGGGAGGCCTCATAGGTCTTATAGGTGATCTGCTCTTTTTCCAGGATCTCGGCAAAAAAGGCAACCCCCCTGTCTTCGTTTCCCGGTGGGTTGGTGGTATCAATTTTCAGATAACGCGCCAGCAGTTCGACGGCCTCATGCTTCATCGCTTTTTCCCCATTGCCTCTTTTGTCGTTTCCAATAGATTATTTCTAAAACTCGAATAGATCGTCAAGTCGCTCCAGTTACCCCATTCAATGGTTTAAATCCCAAATCACAAAACTCAAATAACAAATAAATTCCAAATCACAATATCCAAATTCGAAACCAATCTTCAGATACAATTTCTCAGATGATACAGATGAGTCAGATGGATTGAATGCATTGGATCTATTCGGTCAGGCTTCGATAGGAACTTTAATATTCCAAAACCCGGGTCCGAGGCGATAACATGTTTGGGTCATTGAAAATTGGAATTTGAGTATTGTTTGTTATTTGCTATTTGGAGCTTGGAATTTATTAGCTTCAAAGACCCGACTTGACGTTTTCCGAATCCATCGGTGTTGAACGTTCGATGTTCATCTTCTGAACAAGCCGGTTAGGCACAGAGGCAACCCTTGAAATTATGTTCATTAGCTTCGCGCCTGGTGCGCCTCCAGCTAGCTCAACAAACCGCCCTGTTTCAAAATACCTGCGATGGCAGCTTTGTCCCCATCAGATGATGGCAGCAGCGGCGCGCGCGGTTCACCGCCGAAATACCCCAGCAAGTCGAGAGCCACCTTGAGTCCGGCAATGCCATAGATCGCCGTCACAGCCTTGTTCACAGGGATCATTTTCAGCTGTAATTTCCTGGCCGCTTCCAAGTCGCCGGCTTTGATCAGGTCATATATCCTGACACAATTTTGGGGGGCAATGTTGGCAAGGGCCAGCACGCCGCCGACACAGCCCAGTGTAAGGGCGCCGAACAGCGCTCCGGCAGTGCCGACAAGCAACCTGAAATCGGCATCCACCTGATTATGAAACTCACCCAGCTGAATCACATTGCCGGTGCTGTCCTTTATCCCGATGATATTGGAATGCTGCGACAGTTGGGCCACGACATTAACCGTCATGTTGACGTGGGAGTACGCCGGCACGTTGTAAAGCATTACCGGAATGGGCGACTGGTCGGCAACGGCGCTGAAATGTCGAATCAGGGCCGCATCGGTCATTTTCCCCCCATAGTAGTGCGGTGTGACCACCAGGGCGACATCGACTCCCAGGGCCGCGCAGTCAGCGGTCAGCCGAATTGTTTCCCGGGTGGACTCACAGCCGGTGCCGGCAATCACCGACATATGTTCGGGTGCTGCCTGAACCACCGTTTCGACCACCTTGCGCTTTTCTTCTCCCGACAGGCTCACATATTCCCCGTTGGATCCCAGCACAACAAAGCCCTTGATGCCGGTCTGGCCGTATATTTCGATGTTGGACGCCAGCTTGTCATAGGCCACGCTGTCATCGATAAAAGGTGTGGTAATCGGTGGAAAGATACCGTTAAGATCAATTTGAGTCATGTCATTCTCCCTGTATTTGCTTTATATAATAACGATTGAACAACCAATCCTGTGGTCAGTCGCACAGAAGTCGGCGCTTTTCTATCCAAATACCGTTGGCGTAAATTAGGCAGACGCGCAGTATGTCGCCGTGTCCGGCTGGGGTATGCGCCCGGGCCGGATAGAGCAAAAATTAATGCGACTCCCCGATCCCTCGTTTAACTAGGCTTGTCCGGTCGCCACCTGGGATATATGGCAAACCTTGGTTTTTAGCCCATGGCGACGAACGCCATAGGACAGCTGAATCATGCAGGCCGGGCACGAGGTCACTAGAAGATCGGCACCGGTTTTATTTAGATTTTCCATTTTGCGATCGAGTACTTTCTGGGAAAGGTCGTAATGGGACAGGGCATAGGAGCCGGCTCCCCCGCAGCACCAGTCGGCCTCCGGCATTTCCCGGTATTCGAGCCCTTCGATATTCTTCAATATCTCGCGGGGCTCTTTGGAGAGTCCCTGGCCGCGGGAAGCATGGCAGGGATCATGATAAGTCGCAACGACCGGATTTTCAGCTGAGACGGCAACGGATTCATCGGTTACAATCAGCTCCACCATATCTTTAAGGCGGGATGCGACCTTTTCAGCTTGCTGCTGATGCACGTCGCCGGCGAAAATTTCCGGATATTTCTTGAGAAAGGAGGCGCAGCTCGAACAATCGGTCACGATGACGTCGAATTCATCCGCCGCGAGGATATCCAGGTTCTTGGCGGCCAGCTTTTTAGCGGCCTTGATGTCGCCGTAAGAATGGGCCGGCAGACCGCAGCAGCAGTTGTTCAAGAGCGTTACCGATAGGCCGATTTTCTTCAAAATCTCGAGGGTGGCCTCACCGGCGTCCTGCTGAATGACATCAACGCCGCATCCCACAAAATAGCCGATGCGCAGCGCATCCCCGTGGCCCTCGTAAACGCCGGGTTTGATTCTGTCGCGAAAAGGCAGCGGCGGCAGTTTCTCGATGATTTCCTCGGCCCGGGAGAAATCGCGGCCGAATATCCTCAGCAGCCCCAATGCCCTGGCCATGCTTGAAATACCGGTGTTTTTCCCCAGTGCCACGGCACGAGCCGCCAGGTGCAGCCGGCGGGGATAAGGCAGCAGATAGTCGAACAGCATCTGGTGGATGGGCTTGCGGTCGACCTTGTCAAGGTATTCGGTGCGGGCCTTGTTGACCAGATCGGCGGTGGGCACGGCCGGGAAACAATTGGCGGTGCAGGCGCCGCACCCCAGACAGTCATATAGCGGTTCTTCGAGTTCTTTGTTCCAATCCAGGCGCCCCTCGATAAGGGCGCGCAAAAGGGCCAGGCGTCCCCGGGCAACCCCGGATTCATGCCCCGTCGAACGGAAAATGGGACAGGCCACCTGGCAGAAGCCGCATTTGTTGCATTGCGCTATTTCATCGTAGTATTCAGCAATATCCATGATAAAAAGCTCCGCTTTTTATATTTTACCCGGCAAGCTGCCGGGAGCAAAAAGGTTGTTCGGGTCCATGGCAGTCTTGATGCTGTGCATCAGCTTCCATTCCGGCCGCGGGTGCCCGTAAACATCGTTGTCTTTCCTGAAATCTTCCGGTGCTTTCAGCAGCAACCCATGACCGTCGCGCTCATCGATCAGCCCACACAGACGCTTCCAATCATCATTGCGGAGCGCATCCAGGCAGGCCAGCACGCGGCCGCACCCGAAATCCAACAGCACTTCGGACATTGCCGGACGGCCTTCCAGGGCACTGATGAATCCAGCCACCCGATCCAGGAGAAAATCAGCTCGCAGAATGTATGGTGATTGGGCCATCTTGCGGTAGGCATCACCAAATCTTCCTTCATGCACCTGATAATCTGCTTTTTGGGGGGAGCTCAGACCCGCCGCCGCCAACACAGCTTCACATTTTTCCAGCTGATAATCCACTGTTTCCGAAAATCCTTCAAATCCCACGACCAATTCCCAGGCGTTTTCGGACCCTGTCGGCAGGCCGGTCACATAGATCGGTGAAAGTTTAGACTGAACGATCTCCAACGCGGTGGCTGCACAAGCATCCAGTGATCCGGCAGCGCTGATGGCTGCGCATCGCTCCGGCATGGTCGAAACCCGCCAGGTGGCCTCCGAAATAAATCCAAGGGTTCCGGCCGAGCCTGTAAGCAGGCGGGTCATGTCATAGCCGGCCACATTTTTGACGACCCTGCCTCCGGCCGTTATCTGGCGACCGCGGCTGTCGATATAGCGCATGCCCAATAGAAGATCCCGTGGAGCGCCGTAGGCCATGCGTTCGGGGCCGCAAGCCGCCAGTGCCACCAGGCTGCCGACCGTAGAGCTGGGGCCGTAAAAGGGAGGTCGTACCGGCAGCCACTGATTATTGGCTTTCAATTCCTCCTGAAGCGCTGCCAGGGCCATACCCGCTCCCACCGTTATAACCTGGTTGGCCGGGTCATACTCGATGACATCAGCCAGGGAAAGGCTGGATACGGTCTGGGTTGCCTTGTTCGTCAGATTGCCGAACTGTCTGAAGGTGCCGCTGCCCGCCGGCGTCACGGACCGGTTATCTGAAGCGGCGGTTTTGATGGTATCCATGATTTTGGCGGCGCGGGAGCCATTGCCGGCGTCACCACGACCTTTCTCCAGAAGGGTGGGCTCTGCCGGTCCATCGCCCTGATCGTCCTTGGGCGCCGGGAGCACCTTGCCGGGATTGAGGATATTTTTCGGATCAAAGGCCCGTTTGAGTGCACGCTGACCATGGAAATCGTCTTCGGAGAATATCATGCGCATGGCCTCTTGCTTTTCCAGGCCGATGCCGTGTTCGCCGGATATGGTTCCGCCCAATTTGACGCAGGCCTCCATGATTTCCCAGCCGGCCTTTTCGACCCGATGCAATTGATCTTCATCGCGCGAATCAAAGAGCAGCAGAGGATGCAGGTTTCCGTCGCCGGCGTGGAACACATTGCCATGCTCACAGTTGTACTTTTCAGTTATTTCAGCCACCTTGGCCAGGGCTTCGGGCAGCTTGGTACGGGGTACGGTGGCGTCGTTGACCAGGTAATTCGGCGCCAGGCGCGCAACCGCTCCAAAGGCGCCGCGCCGACCCTGCCACAATGCGTTGCGTTCCTGATCGTCCTTGGCTTCCTGAATTTCGCGGCAATTGGTTTGCATACAGATTTCGCGGATGCGCTGGGCCTGCTCTTTAAGGCCGGCCGAGGGCCCTTCCACCTCAATGATCAGCACCGCAGCGGCGTCCCGGGGATAGCCACAGGCGTAGCTGTCCTCGACCGCTTTGATAATCATGGCATCCATCATTTCCAGGGTGGTGGGAAGAATGCCCGCCGATATGATGTCGGAGACGGAAATGGCGGCATCGGCAATTGAATCATAGGTGGCCAGCATGGTAATGATCGATTCGGAAAGAGGCAGGATGCGCACGGTGATTTCAGTGACCACCCCCAGGGTGCCTTCGGCGCTCACCACCGCTCCGCGCAGGTCGTATCCCGGAGGATCCAGTGGGGCACCGCCGGTGCGGACGATCTCGCCGTCGGGCAGCACCATTTCCATTCCGAGGATATGATTGGTGGTCACGCCGTATTTGAGGCACCGCGGCCCGCCTGAGTTTTCACCGGTATTCCCGCCCAGGGTGGCGACTTTCTGACTGGCCGGATCGGGTGCATAAAAATATCCGATAGTCGCCAAGGCATCCTGGAGCTCGAGGTTGGTAACACCGGGTTGAACCACGGCATGGCGGCTTTGGGGATACATTCCCAGAATGCGGTTCAACCGTGAGAGGCAGACAACCAGCCCCTCGACGGTCACGATGGTGCCTCCGGAAAGGTTGGTTCCGAAACCGCGTGGCACGAAAGGTATACCGGAGTGGTGGGCTGCCCGCACGACCCCGGCCACCTGGCGGGTGTCCGCCGGAAAAACCACGACCCCGGGCTTGCCGCGGGCCAGGGACGCGTCATAGGAGTACAGTTCGGCGTTGGTGCGTGAAACCGAAACGTTCTCCTTACCGACAATTTCTTCCATTTCGCGAATAAAAGAATCTGTAATCATCGTATCACCTGAATTGTTGAAAAAAACTATTACCTCAATGGAGCAGAAACCAATTGAGAGTTATTAGCGCAGTCTCCGGCAACGCGACAGCCGGTCTGATCGGAAAAGAAACTGCTTATTTTCACGCAAAGACGCCAAGGCGCCAAGATAGATTATAATATTAGTTATTTCCTTTGCGTCTTTGCGGCTTTGCGTGAGATAGTTTTTTCGTATTTTCATGTAAGTTGTCCGTAATTTCTTGCGGTGGTTTGGTTGCACCCCTCAGGGCTTGATCCACCTTGCAGCCACAAAAGCACCGGTCTCCAGACCTCTTTTCCTGCCGTCATTTTCAATTTCAGGTACCTTTCGGGGGTCCTCCTCTTTAAGAAAATGAATGGCTGTTTTCACGGTCGCATCTACCGGCGCCAGCGCGCGCATATCGTCGGGAGATCTGAATACCATCTGTTCAAAGAGCGAATGCCCCTGGTCGGCCGCTTTTTTGCGGCGCTCGGCCCAGGGACTCAAGCTGTTGAGAGTGGTGACCACAACGACCCCTTCTTTTTTCACCACCCGGAAAAGGTCTGCGACCGCCGCCTGACCGTCAGCGATAAACTCCAGGGCGGTCATCGAAACGACCTTGTCGAAGCATCCGTCGACAAAGGGCAGACAGCGCATGTCGCCGGCTACCGCACTGAACGAGAAACCTTTTGTTTTCGATTCCGCACGCCTGAGCATGGGATAGGAATTATCCAATCCCACAATGCGGGGACCAAGGCCCAGGATGTTTAAGGTGAATACGCCCGTTCCGCAGCCGACATCCAGTACCAATTCTTCCGATTCGGGCTGCAATAAGTCCAGCAGCATTTCGTTTTCGTATTTTTTCACCAGGGCGCCGATGGGCGTGTCAAACCACCGGTCGTATTTCTCCGGCCAGTCGTCGAACAAAGCACCTTTGACTTCTTGCTCATCGGACATCGCACTCTATCACCCGTTTATTTTTAAAGAGTTAATCACGAAAACACGAAAAAGTGAAAGCACGAAATTTTTCTTTTCATTCGTGTTTTCGTCATTTCGTGCTTTCGTGATTAAAAAGCATCAGAAGTTTCAACTTCTATTTAACCGCATTGCGCTTGCTGCTGATGGTGGCGTCTTTATCCCTGCGGTCATCGACCTTGAGATCGATCAGGATGCGTTGTCCGCCTGCTTCGACATGGGCCTGGTGAATTTTCTTAACCAGGCTGAACAGGGCATCCAGATCCGGGACCTCGATCGCCGTGGACATCCCGCCGATTTCATAGGTGTAGCCGGATTCCTTGATTACCTGAATGCCTTTTTTGACATAGCGGCTCAAGCTGGTACCCTCGCCCACCGGGAATACTGATAACTGTGCTAGCATCGCCTGGGTCTCCGTTCCTAACTCATCATATTGAAATTTTGCGTATGTTTAATACTAGAATGCCTGATCAAGCACCAGATACTCGATTCTGGTCACTGGCTGCTGGTCTCTGGCTCCTGGTCTCTTGTAGCCGGAGACCGGCCGCTGTTAGGACTTGATACAGGCTATTCGATTCTCGCTGACAATCTGACCGCTTCGCGATGCCGATCGAGCATCCGGTATCCGGCATCCAGTAACCAGTGACCAGTGGCCAGTAACCAGTAACCAGCGACCAGTGACCAGTAACCAGCGACCAGTGACCAGTGACCAGTAACCAGCGACCAGTGACCAGTGCCAAGTCCTCTACGTGTCGAATCTCATCCCCGCTTCCAGGCCCGCATCCCTGGCGAACTCCCCGGCACCCATTTTGGCGCCGGCCGCATCCCTGATCTTTCCGATCCCCAGGGTGCCATCGTTGCAGGCAACGACAATCTCGTCTTCATTGACTGCCACGATCTCACCGGGTGTTTCGCCCTGCTCGGATTCCAAAAGACGGGCCTGATAAAACCTCACCTTGCTGCCGCTGATGGTGGCATAGGCTCCCGGCTGGGGGTCGCAGCCCCTTATCAGGTTGTAAACCTCCCGGGCGGGTTTGGACCAATCCACCCCGGCAACCTTGTCGTCACAGGGCGGCTCGTAGGTTGCCAGCGACTCGTCTTGGGTTATTTTGGGGGCCTGGCCGTTTTTAATAAGCACTACGGATTCCGCGATCGCTTCGATGCCCAACTCAAACAGCTTGTTGAAATAGAGCGAGCCGGTCGTATCGTCGGGAAGAATCTCCACTTCCTTCTGCAACAAAATGGGCCCGGTATCGATTCCTTTATCCACCCACAGGATGGTCAGTCCGGTACGGGTATCGCCCATGATGACCGCCCAGTTGATACCGCTGGCGCCCCGGTGTCTCGGCAGCAGCGAAGGGTGGTAGCAAATGGTTCCGATGGAAGGAATATCCAGAAGGGATTCGGGGATGATATCGGTAACGAATGCCAGAATTACCAGGTCCGGCTTCAGCCCGAGGTAGGCATCACGGACCTCGGCATCTTTCATTTTGTCGGGCCGGAAAAGGGCGACACCAGAATTATCAGCTGTTGCCGCCATGGCCTGTCCCCTCTTGTCCGGCGGACAGAAAACAGCGACGATCTCTTCGCCCTGACGGATGAGGACGTCCAGCACTTTCTCGCCAAAAGGACCCTGGCCGACTAAGATGATGCGCATGGCAACTACCTCACGTATCCATACAATATAATAAGGCCGGTTAACCGCAATTTATTAAATATTGACTATTTACGGATCCATCAAATATGAAATCCGAAATTCATCCGCCTGAGGCGGACAAATTTCGAATTCTCTGGCTGTCCGGCGGCGGGGCCTTCATTTCAAAAAGCTGATCTGCCGACCCCGCCGGTCTGCGTTCAGGATTTGGCTTCTGCGGCCCGAATCTCTTCCATGGTCCGCAATATCTGCATGGCGTTCTCATAGACCGGCGTGTCCACCATTTTGCCTTTGTAGGTAACGGCGGCCGCGCCTTTGGCGATCCCCTCCTCTTCGAAGACCTTTTTGATGCCTTCCGCCCATTCGACATCATCAGCCGAGGGGGTATAGATTTCATGGGACGGTTCGATCTGGCTGGGATGAATCAACATCCTGCCCTCATAACCCATCTGCCGGCCTTCCCGGGTGCTCTTCTTGTAGCCTTCCACGTCCTGGAAAGCAACAAAGGGACAGTCAATCGCCACACAACCCGCCGCCCGTGCAGCCACAGCGGTATGAAACCGGGCGTAGAGCTGTTCCTGGCCTTCAGATGTCAGGGTCACCCGCATATCTTTGGTAAAATCCACCGCACCGAAAATAAGTGAATTGACCCGCGGGCTGGCACAGGCTGCCGGATAAGCGTTCATGACGCCTTTGGCGGTCTCGATGAGCAGTTGAATCGCCACGCTGCCGACCTCCATACCCCTGCGCTGTTCGAGTTCTTCCAGTTTCCAGTCCAGACGTTTGACGTTATCCGCATCGCCGCATTTGGCCAGACAAACCCCGTCAAGACCTGGATGAACGATGGCCTCCAGGTCGTCGTTGGTCATCTGGGTCTCCCAATTGTTCACACGCACGTAAAGACGGGGGGCGGCCTGGTTTGCCCGTGCGGACTTTAGATATTCCTGGATCATTTCCCGGCCCCTGGGCTTTTCCGCCGGCGGTACCGAGTCTTCTAAATCCAGGGTCAGAACGTCGCATGCGATGGTGGGGGCTTTGCCGACCATCTTTTCATTGTTGCTGGGTACGTAAAACACCGATCTCATCACTGCCATGATCGTTTCCTCCTCTTCTTGATAGGTTCGGGGCTCTAGCCCCTAACGGAATGTTGGAATGGTGGAATAATGGAATGGTGAGTTCTGAGACAATGGGTTGGGTGGCAGATTGGGAAATCTCAATTTGCCATTTACAATAAAATCGACAAAATCCTTACAGCGACCCAATACTCCAGCACTCCAGTATTCCATTATTCCGTATACAAAATATAACTATGATTTACAAAATACTAATGAATTTCTTTTTCGAAACAAATCTTCCGGATCTAGATCAGTTCATGAATCTTGGGCGCAATTTCCTCTGGACTCTCCACCACATAGGCGCCGGCATCCGTCAAGGCTTTGATCTTGCCCTGGGCCGTACCTCGCCCGCGTTCAACGATGCTGCTGGCATGTGAGAATCGCATGCCCTCCGGCGCCCAGGCACCTGCGATGAAGACAACCAGCGGCTTGGTGAATTCCTTGTTGGCCACCGCCTCGGCCGCCTCTTCTTCCAGAGTTCCGCCGATCTCGCCAAAAATTGCCACCGCCTTGGTCTGATCATCGTTTTCGAACTGCTTGAGAACATCCGCCATGGTTAATCCCAATACCGGCTCCGTTCCGATGTGCATGGCCGTACTGATTCCCAGCCCGGCTACTTTCAAGGCCCATGGAACCGTACCCGATTGGCCGCCGCTGCGGGATATGACCCCCACCGGACCCGGGCTGAACAGTTTTTTGGCCCAGTCGACGCTGCCGCCCAGCCAGCCCATAGCGGCCTTGCCCGGGCTGATGATGCCGAGGCTGCCGGGGCCCAGTATCTTGGCATCATTTTTCAAGGCGTAGTTAACCATGGCGATGACATCGTGCACCGGGATTCGCTCCACCGGCGAGACAACAAATTTGATGCCGGCGTCAATGGCCTCGTAGACCGCACTTTTCAAGGCCGGCCCGGGGATGAAGGTTACGGTGGCATCCACCATGCCTTCATTTTTGATGGCCTCCAGTACGGTATTGTAAACCGGCAGGCCGTGGACCTCCTCACCGCCGCGCCCCGGCGTCACACCGGCGACAACCTTGGTGCCATAGCCTTTCATAAAGGCGGTCCGCAGTGATCCTTCCCGGCCGGTCATTCCCTGAACAATGACTCTTGTATTTTCATCCAACAGTATAGACATATTCTCCCCCTGCTAATCTGTTCCGTGCTTTTTCCTGTAATCTGCCAACCCCTCGATGGGCACCTCGATCGTAATGGCCCCATTGCCCCTGAACCAGCACTCATATTCGCAGGCCAGACATTCGGTGCCTTTGCGCGCCAGTTCCTCGGGTGACCCTTCCACGGCCGGTTGGCCGTCTTTCAGAATCAGGATACCCCGGCTGTAAGTCTTACAGGCCTCCACACAGACGTGGGTTTCACAGCCCTTGCATTTTTCTTCATCAATGATGACCTTGATCGTTCTTTCGTTAAATTCCATAAACTACCCCCCTTAGGTGATTGAATATTTTTGATTGATGATTGAAGATTCAAGGTCTCCTTCGTCGGATCGATTATAAGAAAAAGAAAACGACGGAGCGCCCTGTCGGGTCGTAGCCGAAGGCGAAGCCTGAAGCGACATCCATAAATCTTCAATCTGCAATCTTCAATCTTCAATTACTATCTTTGCGGTATTCATCGACCAGGGCCCGAACCCGGCCGCCGATGAATTTGGCATCGTAGACATGCTCGCGATCATAAATTTCAATTCTGGCATCCAGGTCTGCCAAACCCTCTTTGAGGATCTCCTGGGATCTTTCTTCCTTGTTGCCGCAAAGCAAGAGCACGACGGGAAATCCCGGTTTTTTGGGCAACTCCTCCCTCAGGGCCTTGACGATAGCATGGGCATGGTGCCATTGCTCCTGATTGGCCATCATGAAACCGGCCAGAAAATACCCTTCAATCCCCGGAATGGACATGATCAGCTTGATGACCCGGTACACCTTGGATGCGGTCGGGTTGCCGCTGGTATCGGCGTAATCAGCCACTTTCAGGTCCACTTTGTTTAGGGCATCCATGCCGAGCATGGCCGCGCCCCCGCCGATCCCGTGGTAGCCGACATAACCGCCTTTGGCCACCTCTTCAGGTTCGGCCATCTGGGCCACATAACTGGTACCGCGGAAATCGCTTTCCTCAAAAGACCAGGCGATCAGGTCGAACTCGGTGGGCTCTTTAAGAAACTCGCGCCCGATTTTAATGCCCAGCTCGGGGTGCCGGAAAAGGGCCTGGTCGTCGATGGCCATGCGGCAGTCTGCTGCCAGGACCTTGTTGTCGGCGGTCAAAACCAGAGGATTGATTTCCAGAGTACGGCAGTCCATCTTCTGAAATGCTTTGAACAGCTTGAAAACGATATCCGCCACCTGCCGCAACATCTTGCCCTTGACCCCCATGGACGAGACCATATTGAGCGTGTCGTAGGGCATCAGCCCTTTGATGACATCCACGTTCATAACCGCGATCTTGTCTTCGGGCACCGACTCGATGTCCACCCCGCCTTCGGGGCTGAACATCAGCACCGGACCCCGAACTTCCTGGGCCGAGTTGATAATCACACCGGCGTAAAATTCCTGGACTATATCAAGTTTTTCCTCAACCAGGACCTGCTTGACCTCAAGCCCTTTGACCTCCATCCCCAGGATTTCCGCCGCCACTTTTTCAGCCTCATCCGGGGTGTCGGCAAATTTTACGGCACCTGACTTTCCCCTGCCCCCGGCCCATACCTGGGCCTTCACCACAACGGGCCGGCCCAGCTTCGCGGCCGCCGCTCTGGCTTCTTCAGGGGTGTTTGCAACAACCCCCTCAGGGATCGGGATACCCGATTTGCTGAAAATCTCTTTTCCCTGATACTCAAAAAACTTAGCCATTTTGCCTCCATCACCACGAGTTCGTGTCTATCCAAAAACAGCGTATTTATCTCCCAGGCGGCGTTATCGGTCGATTTAAACCTCGAAATACTGATAACTGATAAGTATTCCTCCGCTTTAAATCATCCTCTAGCCTTGGCCGGAAGCCGAATCCACAATTTCTGAACGGACACGAGTTAAGGATTTGTCAATAATACGAATTTACATCAATGGTAAGACCAACCAACCATAAACCATAAAAGTGGATACCTGTCAAGGGCTTTATCCACACGCCAAGTTAGGGGTTGACAACAATATTTCGTGATAATATAGTGGGTTCACTTACACCCGGTACCCGTTGAACAAATCCGGCGGACCTTGGACGAGGTTGCCTCCGCCGGACGAAATCTTAACTAGCAGCCCCATAAATTCCACAAGGTATGATGGTCAGTCCAAAATTCAAACCGATCAAGCAGGAAAAAATCTCTACCAAAATTGTAGACCAAATCAAATCCCTTATTAAAGAAGGAGATTTGAAACCCGGCGATGCTTTGCCCCCCGAAAGGGAGCTTGTCAAGGTTTTCAACGTCAGCCGCGCCTCCCTGCGCGAAGCACTGAACTCACTGGCAGGCATGGGATTTTTGGAAATGTCCCAAAAGCAGCGCACCGTGGTAAAATCCCTGGTGTCGGGCAGGATGACCGAACCCCTCCACCTTCTTATTAAAGATGATATCGACACGGTTTTTGAGTTGATCGAGGTGCGCAAGGCTATCGAAACCTGGAATGCTTATTATGCCGCCAAAAGAGCCAACGGGGCGGATATCGCCCGTCTTGAAAAAAGCATCGCATCGATGAAGTCCAAAATTGAACAACAGGTAAGCGTGGTAGAAGATGATGCGGACTTTCACCTGGCAATTGCCGAGGCCACCCACAATAAGATCCAGACCCATCTGATGTTCTCAATTTATGATCTGCTCAAAGAATCTCTCGGTGGGTATTACGAGAGTATCGACATGCAGGACATCTTCGATCAGCATTCCAAGGTCGTGGAAGCCATCAAGAAAAGAGACATGGATCTTGCCAGCAAATGCATGCTCGATCATCTCGATTACGTGGAATCCAGGGTCAAGGAATTCTCATCCAACGATGGAACCACCAACTAAAACAGGAACCTTGAGATAATTTACGACAATCGAAAGGCGTTTTGGGTTGTTCCAGTTTCGTAATTCAATTGTTTAAATCCCAAATCTCAAAACCCAAATCACAAATCCGCCTCCGGCGGACCAAATCACAATATCCAAATTCGAAACAATCTTCGAATCCAATTACACAGATGACATGGATAGCTCTAATGCACCGAAAGCACTAGATCCATCGAAGCCATTCGATCTGGTTTCGATCGGAACTTTATCATTCCAAAACCCGGGTCCAAGGCGATGTTTGGGTCATTGAAAATTGGAATTTGAATATTGCCCTTCGACTTGGCTCAGGGTGGTGAGCTTGTCGAACCATTTGTTATTTGCTATTTGGTGTTTGGGATTTTTTTTTGCTTCAAGGACCCTGATCGACTAATTCACACTGCTGAAGCCTATAAAATGTTTTTAGGACTCGACACAGACCTCAAACTCCTTTGAAAATGACGTCCTCGTTTACTTCCTTTAAAACGTTCAGGACCTTGCGGATATCGCCGTCCGTGATGCAGGCATACATATAGGCCTTTTCACGCTCCAGCCGGAACCTGATGAATCCGTATTTTATGAGGGCCCATTTCGGCCCTTCCACCATCCCGATGACTTCTGCATTCACGCGCACAACCCGCCTGAAACTGGTCAACTCAATGTCACCGTCTGAGGTAATACGGATCGTGTATGAAATTGCCAGGGCAAAATACCAGGTGTATGCCATAATGAACGAGACCATCAGCGAACGGGCCAGCGGCCAGCCCGGTGTGAACCCGAGAGACCCGATCAGCAAAAGACATATGACGGTCCATATGATTAAAACCACAAAAAAAATCCCCACAAACATGACCGGAGAATGGTATACATAATGTTTTTGAGATGTTGCGGATTGGCTCATCATTTTCTTCCTGATAGCGCCATTGCCGGGCAGATAAGGTCAGATCTGGACTGACCATCATACCGATGAATTTAACCAACCAAATAATCGCAATCAATTGGCTTGACACCAGAGGGAAAACCGCTAATCAGCGGCTTTCGATCTGCTAACTCAAGGAAATCGTAAACTATAATTACGACAACCCTTTGTCAAGCCCAAAGTCCCGATGAGAAAAAAACCTTGACACGTTTTCTTAATTATGTTTAATGGATAGCTGGTCTTACCATCTGTGAGCCCAGTGCTTTGAGGTGGTTCAAGACCACTTGTCCGCAAAAGGGACGGTGGTCTGTGGGCTGAAGATAGAGGAACATGCCTTTGATCTCCCGCCATTTGCCGGAATCTGGGGAAACGGGGATGAGTACCCGCCGGCAGATACCGTTATCTTGACACTTTAGTTTTATCTTTGATAGAGAGGTAGAAACCGTATTGTAGAAAGGTCTTCTACAATGCGAAATACAAATGTGAGCCCTTTTTATCACACGGCCAATGACGGTTCCGCTGCTGAGATTCAGCACCGGGGCAATCGGATAGCCGTAGCAGGGTATCACCATTTGTCGTCCGGTATGTATGGTTGCCGGGGATTTCTCGATGGAGTTGCCCCACTGAATCTGTTGGGCCCGGGAAAGCGGCTTTACGGCTGACGGCGGGGGAGATCCATCATAACTTTTTCAGAGGAGGAAGAGACTATGAAGCAGGACAAGACGGAAAAAGTTAAAAAAACCACTCGACGAAGTTTCCTGAAAAAGACCGCGGCGGCCGGAGTCGGCGCAGCCGTGGCAGCTCCCACTCTTTTTAATATCCGCACCGCGGCGGCCAAGGGTACTACCTGGCGCATCCAGACCTCCTGGCCCGGTGGTATCGGTCTGGAGATTTTCAGAAACTGGTGTAACGGTATCCAGGAGAAAAGCGGCGGTGAATTGATCTTCAAACCCTTTACCGCCAAAGACGTGGTCGGCGACTTCCAGATGTTCGATGCCGTTAAAAACGGCGTTCTGGAAGGCATGAACCCGTTTACCCTTTACTGGGCCGGCCGCATGCCCGCCTCGGTGTTCTTCAGCTCCTATCCCATGGGGCTGCGCAATCCCCATGAATGGGATGTCTTTTACTACGGCCTGGGCGGCATCGAACTGGCCCGTGAATTGTTCGCCGAGCACGGCATGTACTACGTGGGCCCGATCCATCACGGCCCCAACATCATTCACTCCAAGGTGCCCATCCGGTCAATTGAAGACTTCCGCGGCCGCAAGATGCGCGTACCCGGCGGCATGGTCGCCGAGCTGTTCACCGCGGCCGGCGCCAAAACCACCCTGCTGCCCGGCAGCGAAATCTTCCCGGCCCTGGAAAAAGGCACCATCGACGTGGCCGACTACGTCGGTCCGGCGGTCAACTACGCCCTGGGCTTCCACCAGGTCACCAAGTACATCTCCATGGGGCCGGCCGGCTTCATGTCGATCTACCAGCCTGTCGACCTGATGGACCTCACCGTGGGCATGAAAGTATGGAATGCGCTGCCCAAGCACCTCAAGACCTTCGTGGAGATGGAAGTCCATGTCTATTCCGACATGCATCACGCCGCCATCCAGAAGGCCGACCAGGAAGCCTGGAAGGGTTTCGAGGAAGCCGGTTCGGTGGTAACGCGGCTGAGTGAAGAAGACGTCGAGGCCTTTACCGCGCTGGCCGTGCCGCTGTGGTACAAATGGGCCAACAAAGACGCGGGCGCGGCCCGGGCCTTCAAGATCCAGCTCGACTACATGATGTCTGGCAGCCTCGGCTATGCCAACCCCGATATGATCGCGGGTCAGACGCTCAAGCATGTCTAAATTATAGTTAAACCTAAAGTCGCTGGCTGTTTAGCAGCGGATAGGAACCGCCCCCGTGGCGGTTCCTATTTTAATAAATCGACTCAAACAGAATTCTAATGGCCGGGATTTGCCGCCATCCCGAATGGGGCCTGTCGAAAATCTCCGGCCTTTTAAGTTTTAATACAATCTCAGAGTTAGGATAGATTCATGCCACACATCACTTTTGTATTACCTCACTGGCTTTACTGGGGCGGATTAATTGTCGTACCCTTGATCGCCATGTACATCGTTCGCCAGCAGAGAGGCAAGGAAGTAGACGGCACCTTATCCAAACGAATTGCCTATCTGCTCTGGCTCTGCGGCGGATTTATCGGACTCCATCGGTTTTATGTCAAAAACGCCCTGGGTTTCGTCTATATCCCCATTTTTATCGCCCTGCTGATGTTCAACGTCCAGGTTCGGGAAGCGGTCGAACACATTTCAGATGCCAAAAATGCCATCAGCATCGCCGAATTCGACGTGGAGCGTGCCCAAAAGTCAGTCGACAAAGGTCGCAAAGGCGCCCAGGAAAAGCTGGAGAAGGCCAAACAGGCCCTGGCGCCCGCCCAGCAGAATCTGGATGAAAAACAGGGCCTCCACGACAAATGGTTCCGCTACACCAGTATCTCGGCCATCATCATCGGCATATTTCTGTTGATCGATGCCTTTTTGCTGCCGGGGCTGGTAAGGAAATGCGCGGAGCGGGAGAAGCCTACCGAAGAAGAGCTTGCCCTAGCCAAGGCCAAAAAAGAAGAGTTCGAAAGGCTTGGCAAGGCTGATGCCACGATCGAAGTCCAGGTCACCAATCCGTTTTTTCACTGGGTCGACAAGATCAACGGTTACGTCGGAGAGTATGTCAGTTTCTGGTCGATCATCGCCGTATTCGTCTATTATTATGAAGTTCTGGCCCGCTATCTATTTAATTCACCCACCAACTGGGCCCATGAAAGCATGTTTCTGATGTTCGGCATGCAGTATGTCATGGCCGCCGGCTTTACCCACCGTGAGCACGCCCACGTCCACGTGGATGTCATTTACCAGTATTTTCCGGTCAAGATCAAAGCCGCCATCAACGTGTTTACATCGATTTTCTTTTTCATTTTCTGCATTGTTTTATTCTGGACCGGCTGGGTGTTCGCGGCGGATTCAATCAGCGTGTGGGAGGTGTCGTTTACCGAGTGGGCCATTCAGTACTGGCCGGTAAAATGCACATTGGCAGCGGGTGCGATACTGCTGTTGTTCGACGGGATAACCAAATTGCTCAAGGATCTGATCGTCCTTTTTGGAAAGAGGGTATAAATTATGGGTTTGGAAATAACTATTGGCTGGCTTACATTTTGGATGTTTAGTACGTTGATATTCCTGCTCCTGCTGGGTTTGCCGCTGGCCTTTGTCACCGGCGGGCTCGGAGTGGTATTCTTGTTTTTATTCGGGGATGCACAGATGCTGCACATTCTGCCGTCGCGCATCTTTCCCTTTATGACCGACTACCAGCTATCGGCCATACCGCTGTTTATTTTTATGGCTTCGGTGCTGGCAGCGGCCGGTTTGATCGAAGAGCTGTTCGATGTGGTCTACCAGATTCTGGGCGGCTTGAAGGGCGGTCTGGCCACCGCCACCATCATCGCCGCAACCATTCTGGCCGCCATGGTGGGGGTAATCGGTGCAGCCGAAGTGACCATGGGGATTGTGGCCCTGCCGGCCATGCTCAAACGCAAATACAACCCGGTGATGGCCTGCGGAGCCATCCTGGCCGGCGGTACCCTGGGAATTCTGATCCCGCCGTCGATTCTGGCCATTATCTTTGCGGTGGTTGCCCAGCAGTCGGTGGGCGAGCTGTTTATCGGCGCCTTTTTCCCGGGCTTCCTGCTTTCGGGCATGTACATCCTTTACGTCACCGGACTTAGCTACATAAAAGACGGCTACGGACCGGCCCTGCCCAAGGAAGAGCGGCTCAGCGTGGCGGAAAAACTCAAGCTGCTCAAAGGCATCATCGCCCCGATCCTGCTGGTGTGCCTGGTGCTGGGAGTTATCTTTACCGGAGTGGCCACACCGGTGGAGGCCGCCGGTATCGGAACATTCGGCGCCCTGGTGGTGGCCGCGTTGTCCCGCAAGCTGTCCTGGACCAATATCGGCACTGCCGCCATCACCACCCTCAAGGCCTCTACCATGGTGCTGTGGATCATGTTCGGCGCCAGCATCTTCGTCGGCTTCTACATCGTCAACGGCGGTCAGCAGTTTGTCACCGAATCCCTGCTGGGCACCGGCCTGGGGCCCTACGGCATCCTGATGATCATGATGGTTCTGCTGGTTTTGCTCGGCATGTTCCTGGACTGGGTGGGCATTTTGCTGCTGGCGGTGCCGATTTTTGCCCCGATCATGCGTTCTTTGCCCTGGGACGGGGTGTTCGGGTTTCCGGGAGTCCCCCCGGGGGAGGTATCCCTGTGGTTCGGGGTGGTCTATATGGTGAACATGCAGATGTCATTTTTGAGCCCGCCATTCGGATACGCGCTCTTCTATCTAAAGAGCGTGGCGCCGCCCGAAATCACCATGGGCATCATATTCAGGGCGGCCATACCGTTTTTGTTTTTGCAGGCGATCGGTCTGGCCCTGGTTGTGATCTTTCCTGAAATTATTCTGTGGCTGCCGAGACTCGTCTACGGCAACTAGCTCAGGGACTGCCGGGTCAGAGGATTTAACACTGTCCCGGCAGTCCTTTTCTTAAAACACGGGTATAACTCCTTCGCCCCGACTGTATGTAACAAATTCTGACTGTTTGTTCTGGCTTAACGATCTCCGAAGCTGATTCCACCTGCGCCTCTTAGTATGTATTCCCATCCTTATATGAAACTATCTTAAAAAGCGAACCGCAGAACCGCAGAATATCGAATGTCGAATTTCGAAGGTTTGTTTCGCTTCAGGCTTGGGGCTTCGCTCTTCGAGCTACGACCCCACAGGTCGCCTGCGGCTACGACCCGACAAGTCGCTCGAGCTTTTTTTAAATTAGACAGGATACATTCCTTCGACATTCGACATTCATTATTCGACATTCGATATTCTTTTCTTCAAAGTATCATTTCCGATCAGTCCGGCTGGGGTTTGTGCTCGGACCGGTCGTAACAAATCCTTAGTTGACTTTTCGACGTTGATATTTTAGTTTTCCGGTTTCGCCTGATCTTATATCGCTTTTCAAAAAAATGTTCCGAAATACTGAAGGGAGGTATAAGCGGTTGTAGAAAAAATCATCCCGATACTTCGGGATAACGGAACTTTTTTTTGACAACTTCGATATCGAACTTTGCGAAGGCAACGCGCCGATGGCCGATCCCGTCAACCAAAACTCTTTAAATAACGACTACCAGGCGCCGGCCCTGTGGGGCTGGCCCACCTATCTAAGCATCATGATTGCGATTATCATCTTGATTTTCGCGGCGATCATGGTGGATCTAGAGAAAATCTGGCAGGAAATCGCCGCCTGCGACAAACGCTGGGTGCTCCTCGGAGCCCTGTCCCATTATGCAACCTATCTGGTACGCGGCATGCGTTGGCGCCGGTGCCTGATCCACCTGCAGGTGACGGCCGGCAGCGGTAGATTCGGCTTGCTGGTCTTTTTTTATAATTTCGTGGACAACCTGGTGCCGGCCAAGCTGGGGGATGTATATGCAGCCCATCTGGCCCGCATAAATTTTAAAATCCGCCGCTCCGCCGCCATGGGCTCGATTGTTTTTTTACGCATGGTCGATGCCTGGATTATTCTGGTGCTGGCCTCGCTGGCCTCCTGGATCCTGTTTGCAGCCCACCTGCCCCGGGCGGTCACCTGGAGTTTGATCGGCGGCGGTATTATCGCCGTGGGGGCCACATCCATCATGCTGGTGTTTTTTTTATTCAGGAAGAAACTTCCCGGCTGGATACCTGAAAAAGTTCAGCGGATGATCCAGGCCTTTCACACCGGCATGTGGCCCAGACCCAAAGAATTACTGCCCATCGCCGCGTTAACGCTGACTATTTGGCTGTTGGAAACCATGTGGATCTTCTGCCTGGTCCTGGCCTTTAAACTCCACGTCGGTCCGGCCGAAGCAATATTCCTGACCATGATTCCGCTGTTGGCCTCAGCCTTTCCATTTACACCCTCCGGTGCCGGGGTGGTGGAAATCACCCTGTACAGCTGTCTGCGCGTATTGGGCGTGGCAAGCCCGACAGCCGGCTCGTTGACCGTGGTTAATCGCTTTATTGATTACTGGATGCACATTGGCGTCGGTGTCATTGTCTGGGCCCTGCGTCGCCTGGTCGGTCTGAGGACCTGGCGCGATGTGCCCCTCAATGACCTTCGGGAAAATGGTGAGGCTAATGATTTAAATCCGAAATACGAAGCACGAAACACGAAACAAATTCCAATGACATAAATACCAATGACAAATACATTGTCGAGCCAATGGGCAGTATCGCCATAAGAACGTCGAGCCATTTTACGCAATGCTTATATCACTGGCCTTGAGCGTTTTGAACATTTGAACATTCGGATTTGAGATTTGTTTCGAATTTCGATTTTCGGGTTTCGTATTTTTGCAAGCCGCATGGGTCAAACACCACATCGGTAGAACCTTTCCGGATCCACCACTGGAAGTGGTGGCTTAATGCCGGAGTTAATGATAGAGTCCCTAATGGGAAAAGGAATATCAACATGGCCATCATCGGTTCCGCTCCACGCAGATGTGTCAATTTGCCCCCCGGCAGCCTGGGAAACCTGATTCGCTGCCTTGCCACCAATCAGGTACAGAAAGGTCCGGCGATCGAGGAATTTTACCGCAAGTTCGGTCAATGGCTCGGCGTACCCCATGTATTTGGTGCGGCCTCCGGCCGCACGGCCTTTCAGCTGGCCCTGGAATCATTAAACCTGGCAGACGGCGCTGAGATAATCTTCCCGGTGTTTACCTTCCCGGTCATTCCCATGATGGCCAAAATGCTGGGCTACAAGCCGGTCTTCTGTGATGTCGATCCCGGGACTTACAACTCCGGTCCGGAGCACATCGAGCCGAAGATAACGCAGAAAACCGGTGCCATTCTGGCCACCCACCTTTTCGGGCAGCCCTGCCCCATCGGCCCCATAGCAGATCTGGCGCAGCAACGCGGCGTGCGCCTGCTGGAAGATTGTGCCCATGCCTGCGGTGTTCGGATCGACGGCCGTCAGGCCGGCACTTTCGGTGATATTGGCATTTTCAGTTTCGCCGAAGGAAAAAACATGCCTTGTTTCGGTGGCGGCGCCATCGTGACCTCCGACGACGACATCGCCGCCTGCGCTGCCAAGATCCTGTCCGAATCCCCCGTTGCGGAGACAAAGGCCATTGCCAAAAAAGCCCTGTCGATCTGGGTGATGTGGCTGGTGACGCGACCCTTTGTCTTCGGGATTTCGGCCTACCAGATCCTGAAGCTCAAGCAATTGCTGGGGCAGCCTTTAATGGATTCCGCCGTGGGGGACGATCTGCTGGAAACGTTTCAAAAATCAAACCCGCACGTCAGCCGCCTGTCCAATCTCCAGGCTGCCACCGGCCTGCTTCAACTCGATCACATCGATGCTTTCAACGAAGGCGCCCGGCAGAATGCCCGCATCCTGACCGAAAACCTCGGCGACGTGCCCGGCATAAAGGCGCCGGATAGCGTCGAAGGCGATCATATATATGTTTACTATCCTCTCACCGTGGATGCGTCCCGGCGCGATGACCTGCGGCATTATCTCCTGAAAAAAGGCTTTGACACCAAAACGACGGACATGTCCGATTGCACGGCCCTCGGCCCTTTCCGGGAAGGGGATGCCTCCAGCGATCGACCGGCCGCAGCCAAAGAGGCCTCCATTCTGGAAATCTGTGTCTACCCGGTCATATCGAAGGAGAAGATGCGACGGTTGGCTGGGGACATACGATCATGGGCGAACAAAACGAATATATAGGTGGATGGCGGCCTCTTGTCCCTGGTTACTTGTCACTGGCTACCACCTAAAGAGGAATTTTAGTGCAGGAATTAGGATAAAGAAAATACAAAAGCAGCCTATAGGAAAGACAATCGGATGACTACTGATCGATAGCCGGCAAGGAGGTAATCCTTTAGACGGTTGATGCTAACATCTCCCTTGGGATCTCACTGAAAGATAAAGGCACACCGCCATGTTTAAAGGGCAAAAGAGAGATGATCGCATCAAAACTCCAATGACAAGGTCCCAAATACAAGTGGCCAGAAATCAGTGACCAGTAACCAGAAGCCAGCGACCAGAGGCCAGTAGCCAGAGACCAGCGACCAGGGACCAGGGACCAGGGACCAGTGACCAGCGACCCAGCGACCAGTGACCAGCGACCCAGCGACCAGTGACCAGAACCCAGAAGCAAGCACAGACATTCTCCTGTTTCTCAAATAAAAAGGTAACGATGCGATGCCGGTTCTAGACAATTTGAATGTAGAAATCAGCCTGAAGCAGGTTTGCAGGCGACTTCATATGCCGCCGGATGAAGACACGGATGAAATCGAACGGCTGATAGACGTCGTCCGGGAGTTGATCGAACCTCTGGCGCTCTATAAGGTCCGCTATATCGATGAAAAGCTCGACGATGCCGTCATCGTCAACGGCGGTCGACTGGAAAGCCGGGTGCTGCGCAAAAACCTGGATGATGTTGAACGCTTGTTTCCGTTTGTCGTCACCCTCGGCGGCAGACTGGGCCAAAAGCAGAGTGCTGCCGACGATCTTCTGGAAAATTTTTATCTGGACACCATCGGCAATGTGGCCCTGAACTCGGCCCGCAAGCAGTTGAAGCATCACCTGGAATCCAAATTTGCCCTTGGAAAAGCTTCCTCCATGGCGCCGGGTTCATTGGCGGATTGGCCCATTGAACAACAGGGCCCCCTGTTCAAGCTGCTTGGTGACGTCGAGGCTTCCATTGGTGTGCGATTGACCGACAGCCTGCTGATGCTGCCGGCAAAATCCATATCCGGCATCTTTTTCCCAACCGAGGTTTCCTTTGTCAGCTGCCAACTTTGTCCCCGCAAGCGGTGTGATTCGAGAAAGGCGAAATACGACAAGGCAGTGGCTGAGGAGTACGGAATCGAGGAGCATTGAGGCTCAGGTAATCTAGGTTCCGGGTTCAAAGGTTAACAGTCTTATATGAAACTTCATTAAAAGCGAACCGCAGAACCGCAGAATGTCGAAAACCGAATTTCGAAGGATGGAATCGCTTCGCTCACTCGAATTTTAAAATAGACAGAATACATTATTCGATGTTCGATGTTGAACGTTCGATGTTTGATGTTCATTAGTTTCTTCCCTTGATCAAACTGGCCGCTTGCGGCCAGCGGCCGCCGCTCGTAAGAAGCCACGATTGAGAGCGACATTGCCCCTTGTGGAATAAGATTTTCCACCAGTGCATTGTTCCAGTGCGAGCTGAAAACCAGTTGTTTTTGAATGTTCTGGTTGCTGGATCTGGTCCGGTACAACGAATTCGGCTTTTAATGAATTTATTCTGATCAATTTTTAAAATAAGCATTAAAACACAGCGGGCGGAGGCGGTGCAAATCTAGAACGCTGCTTTTGGGGTCGAAGCCTGACCTGTCGGTTTGTAAACGAAACCAAAGCCCGACAGGCAGAGCCCCAAATCCTGAACCCAGAACCCTTGAACCTCTGAACCCTGAACCCTTGAACCTCTGAACCCTGAACCTTTGAACTCCAAGACTATTCATAACCCCTGGCTGATATTTTCAATTTCGTGCTCGCTGTTCTTTCTGTCCCAGTTTTACCGGGTGTCCAACGCTGTTATCGCCCCGGAATTAATCCGTGATCTGGCGGTCGATACCAAGGGACTGGGGCTGATTTCGGCCGCCTTCTTTTATGCTTTTGCCCTGACGCAAATCCCTATCAGTCTGCTCCTGGATAAAATCGGTCCGCGCAGGATGGTGACGACCCTGTCGGCCATTGGGATATTGGGAACTGTTGTCTTTTCCTGGGCGGACTCGATGGCTTTAGGTGTGACAGGCCGCGTGCTAATGGGGGTGGGCATGGCCTGCAACCTGATGGGGACTTACAAGGTTCTGACCCTGTGGTTCAGCCCGAGAGCCTTTGGCACCCTGGCGGGACTGGTCGTCGCGCTGGGAACCGCGGGCAACATGGTGGCAACTACACCACTGGTGGTATTGGTCAGCAATCTGGGTTGGCGATCCAGCTTTCAGCTGATAGCGGCCGTTAATCTGATGCTGGTCCTTCTGTTTTTTGTGATTGTACGCGACCATCCTGCGCAAAACGATTCCGGCAAGCCTGCGACAAGCATGAATATGCAGGGCGCCTTCGGCAACCTGCAGCTGCTTTTAGCCCAAAAAGATTTCTGGATAATCGGAATGGCCACCTTTGTTCGCTACGGGTTTTTTGCCTCCTTTCAAGCCCTCTGGGCAGGTCCGTACCTGATGGAGGTCATGGGATATCCCGCCCTGACCGCAGGCAACCTGATTTTGCTTATGAATGTTGGTATGATTCTGGGAGCCCCCTGCTGCGGAGTTGTTTCCGACCGGTTGTTTAACACCCGCAAGTGGGTCATTGTCGGCGGCTTGATCACGATCGTGTCGGCGATGGTCATCCTGGCCTCAATGCCGCCCGTCGCCCCGCCGGCGACATTGGCCCTGCTTTTTTTCTGCCTGGGCTTTGCCAATGCCACCGGTCCGCTGATGTACCCCCATATCAAGGAGCTCGTCCCCGCGGATATGTCCGGTGCCGCCATGACCGGGATCAACTTTTTTACCATGATCGGACCGGCGGTTTTTCTTCAGGGACTCGGAATCTTGATGCAAACGCTATATCCCGACGCCTCCCGGGGACCGGAGGCCTTCGACGCAGCCTTCACGGTATGTATCGTCAGCCTTACAATTGTAGTGGTGTCGTATGTTTACACCAAGGAAAGAGGCCGGGTGGGTGGGCACTTTAAAGCCGATGACCAACAATAGGTCACTTCAGACGGAAGCAGAACATGCTGAATTATACCGCTTTTCAAAAGAAATGTTCCGAGATACATAGAGGGTGGTATAAAAAGAACTTTAAAAATGACTAAAAAGATAATTTCCGACGGGCGAGCGGCTCGCTCATGTTATAAGGTGCACAGCCGGTTTCTGAGCTGCAAACCAAATAAACGACAGGAAAGATGGCCATAGGAATCGCTTTCACTTTTACCCGCCTAACCTGGGTAAAAGCAAAGATGCAAAGCTCAATACGAAAAAAAATCCGCACATATCTGTGATAGTAGTCAATAGCGGACCCGATGCTAACGCTGGATCGGTTCGCAGGCCTCTTAAAATCAGCGGCACAAGCCCGCCAATACTGACCGCGACCAAAGTATTTGCCGCCAGTGACACACCGACGACCAGACCGAGATAGGGATTTCCTTTCCACAGCAAGGCAGCGCCGCCGAGCAATATACCCAGGACGATGCCATTTAGTAATCCAATGGCAGATTCCTTGCCTAAAACTGGGAACAATTCGCGTGGCCGTACCAGCCCTAAGGTCAGCTCCCGAATACTAACGGCAACGGCCTGGTTGCCCGAGCAGCCGCTCATATCCGAGATAATCGGCAAAAATACTGCCAGCACGATGGCCTTCTCCAGTGTGTCCTGATACAAAGCAATCACACTGGCAGCAATTAAATTCAGGACAATATTGATACTAAGCCAGGACAGGCGCCGTGAGGATCGCTTGAACAGCGACATCGACCGCAATTCCTCACCCCCGACGATACCGGCAAATTTCAGAAACAATTGATTCGTCCTCCGACTGGTCGCTTCCCGAACAGTGGTGCTCCTCACAACGCCGACCAGATTTTCGCGGCTGTCAACAACCGGCACACCTAAAAAATGGTGCTGCATGAAAAAATCCCTCAAATCCCTTAAACCTGCGGATACAGAAAGGTTTAGGGGATCTTTTACCATGACATTGGCGATCGGTTGATGCTTCGGTGCCATGAGAAGGTCGCGCAACCGCAGTACTCCGGCCAGCTTGCCGGTATCAGATATTACATAGGCATATTGAATCTCATAGTCGGAGTATTGCTCACCATGGCGCCGGAGGTCATCCAAAACTTCGCCCACATGCTGATGACTGGTATAGGCGAGATAGTCGGTAACCATCAACGCACCGGCAGTATTCTCCGGATAGCTCATCAGCGTGCGGATTTTTTGGGCTGTATGAGGTTTGATTTCATCCAGGATGGCATCCGCTTTTTCTTCGTCGACCGATCTCAGCAGAAAGGCCTGTTGATCGCGAGGCATTTCTCTGATGATTCGAACCGACTGGTCGGACGGCAGCTGTTCAACAATAGTCTCAGCACCAAAGCCTGAAATTTTAGTAACCAATGCCGCCGACATTTCCGACCCGAGCAATTCAAGAAGGCCCACTTGGTTTTCTTTCGACAATCTGAAATACAATCGTGCAAGGTCCACCGGAGACACATCGTCCAGGAGAGCCACCAGTTGGAGCTTATCATTTAGCTGTATTATCTCCTCCAGTACGATCACATCGTCATGAATTTTGTCTGTCATTTCCATATCAGCATTCCAATAAGTGGATTCGGGTGACTTAAGCCTTTGAGGTTCGATCCGATCCTGATGAGCGTTCGGCCGGTGGTACGGCACTTTTAGTAGCCTGCGGTTCGGCCAGGTCCTGAACGTTCAACGGTTGTGTAAAGTCCACATGTATGTCCCGCTGGGGGAATGCAATCGTGATACCTGCTTCTCGAAAGGCCCGTTCAATGCACGTGTGCAGATCGGTGATGGTGACCAGGCGGTTGTCCAAGTTGGGCAAATAGCAGCGCAGCACGAGGTTCAGGGCATTGTCACCGAAACCCTCGAAAGTTGCGATCGGCGCCGGGTCCTCGAGAATATTGGGATGCTCCTGGGCGGTTTTTAGCAGCAGCTCGCGGGCCAGCTCGGTGTCAGAGCCGTATGCGATGCCGGCGTTGATCACAATCCGGTTGATTGCATTGGAAAGGGTCCAGTTGAGAACATGGCCGGTTATAAATTCTTTGTTGGGGACCAGATACTCTTTGCGGTCCCAGTTGGTAATTGTGGTGGCTCTGATCCGGATTCGCGAGACAACGCCGTCGATGTTGCCGACGGTGACGATGTCGCCGATGCGCACCGGGCGTTCAAAAAGGATTATCAGGCCGGATATAAAGTTGGCGATGATTTCCTGTAGCCCGAAACCGATGCCGACACCCAGGGCTGCCACCAGCCATTTAAGGTTTCCCCAATTAACGCCAATGTAGTTAAACGCGACGATCACACCGATCCCGGAAACCAGATATTGGCAAATGGTTGAAAAAGCATAGCGGGCGCCGGCATCAAGGGGCAAATATTTTAACACGGTAATTTCCAATACGCCGGGCAGGTTGCGTGCTCCCACAAAGGTCAGAACGGCAATCAAAACCGCCAAAAGCACGTTGGTCAGGGTAATGGGGACGACTTGTCTGACCCCATCAACCTCGATGCTGTAGCTCCACAAGCGGACGTCTTCGAGCATTTGCATGGCCGGCAGCACATCGTTCCAGATCAGCCACAGTCCGACAAAACCAGAGAAAAATATAAGGATTTGCATCAGGTCCCGGGTTTGTTCGGTGACCTTGGCCTGGCTGATTTCCGGCTCCTCGACCTCGAAGGTTTCAATTTGCGGTCCAGCTGCAGCGGAGGGCGCTTCGCCCCTTAGGGCGCGTTCGGCTTCAAGTTTTTCCTTGCGCTTTTTAACTGTTTCCTCATAGGCCAGTCGGCGTTGCGTGATCACCAGCCAGCGAAGTGCCAGGTTATTGCCCAGAACAAGAACAACGATCAGCAGGGCGGTGTTGTGAATTTGCCAGCTTAGCCTGAGCGCGGTGTAGTAATATCCTGTGGCCGCCAGTATAAGGAGCAATCCAGGCACGGCAATCAAAATGAAATACCAGACATAACGCAGTCTGATCAGCAGGCCCTGTTTGGTGCCTTCCTCTATTTCTGCTGCCTGTTTGAATACAATTCGGAACATCCTGGTCGCAAACACGACCGCAGCGCCGATAACAATCATAAAAGCAAGCCTTCCCAACGAATTCCCATAAACAATTTTATTGGTCGCCTCAAAAGTCGCTATTAAGAATATAAGCGGCAACCACAAGGGCCTGATCCATAATATCTGCCGATTTAGCGCCAGCCTGGTTGCGCTTTGCCACCGGAAATGAACCTGTGCCAAACCGTGTTCACGGCAAAGATAATTCAAAAAATTCAATGCCCCCCAGATGTGGCCTGCAATTAAAAGCCCGAAGCCGGCGGCCCGGCTGAAATCGCTTACGAAAGGGGACGTACTCAGTCGCCAACCGACCAAAACCGGCAGTGCCGGCCAACTGCTGGCCAGGTAGAGGGTCGATCCGAGAGCGCGCACCGTGAGCATGTAGGCGTCTCTGCGCACACGGCCGACATTTTTGGAGAGTCGTTCCAGGTTGCGTTTTACTCGATGGCGACCCGCGAAAAGCACACCGACGAGCAGAAGACTGATTATCCAAAAAACCGGCGTATTGCTAACCGAGGTTATTAAATCATTGAAAAGCTGCCACCAGTTGTTGGGGTTGCCAAACCACCAAAGGGCCGAAGGCAAGTGATGCAAGTCAATCGGACCAAATATCTTGGAGCTGCGTATCCACAACAGGCGGCCGTCCAGAAAATCAATATAAGCTTCAATTACCAAGGATATGCGTTGTTCGGTAAATTCCAGGGATTGCAGGTTTTGGGAGTATCTGCGGTAAGTGTTCTCCAACTTGTCCAGCAAATCACGCCGATCCATCAGCAGTTTCCGAATTCGATCTCTCAACGGGGCGGCTACCTCCTCCGAGACCGGGGAAAGCGACAGCAATATCCGCTCGGTTTCATCATCTAAATCCTCCAGCTCGTCCTGCTCATCGTCGAGTATGAACTGGGCCTCACCCAATTGGCTCAAGATTAGTTGCCGCTTGGCCGAACTGCGCCGGTACTGTTGCGGTCCGGGAAGCTCCCGGCGGCGCTGGCGCAGGGCTAATCCGATCGTTTCTGAGAGCGACAAATCTTGAACTCGCTGTTGAAGCTGGGCGAACTCCTCCTCCAGTTCTTTCAAATTAGACTGCAGCTTATCGAGCTCCCGTGCTGTCCCAGCCTCGGATTCGGTAAGCTCCTCCAGCTCCTTTCCAAGCTTGATGTTGATTTCGTATTGTTCTTTGACAAGCAACGGTAAGTCCGGTGCCAAATTTCTGGCCACTTCGGCATCCATTCGCGATTGGATGGCATCCTGCTGCCGGCGCTGCTGAGCGATCGACTGCCAAAACTGCACCCGCGCTTCGTTTCGTGACAATTCAAACTTTACCAGATCTCGTTCAGCTAAAAGCAGGGTGGCGATCGCTTTCTGATTTAAAAGCTGATGTTCGATTGCCTGAATTTGGGTCTTGAGCATAGAATGCTCTAACAGCAGTTTGGTTCTGCGCGCTTCCGTTACCATGGGGGATTCACCGGAGGCGGGACCATCGGCATTGAGTTGTTTGCGCACCTCCTGCATTTGGCGCATGGCTTCGGCACTTTCTTTTTGCAGTTGGATTGGCCGGTTGTCCAGCGCCTCGATCTGTTCTTGCACGTTTCTCAGAGAATCTCGCAGCGTTGCCAGCGATGCTCTTTCTTCCCGCTCACGCTGCTCTAATTCAGCGTTTGTCATCCGCGAGGCCGCGGCAGGATCAACAGGTTGATCTGGAGGAGGCGCTTTGCGGCTGAGCTGAATCTCTATTTCTTTGACCCTTTCCGGTGCACTTGCTAATTTTTGATTCAATTTGACTGTCTCAGCGTTGAGACGGTCAACCTCCTCCAAATATCGAATCCCCTGGTCCAGGTAACTCAAAATGCTCTTTTTGTCGGACTCACTTAAATCCGTCGAAGATTCGGCTCCCGTGCGGAAAGTTTTGATTTGTTCGAGTGAGGGTGGTGAAAAAATGGCTTCGTCGGCATCCGACGCTTTGATTTCTGTCGGGGGCGGTGCCTCCTGGGCAGCGACAATCGACCAACCGTATAGAAAAATTGCCGTGGCTAGTGCGATAGCTTTTATGCTTTTTGATATAATATGGTAGCTCATTGATTCATTCCCCTTCACACGAAAGTCAGCCACTATGAGTTGAAGATCGCCGAAATCTAAATATTGACGTATTCGGCCTTTATTTGGCTGACTGAGATGATAGAACCCGACAGATTGTAGGATAGAGTTCCCACCCTATAACAGAGCTTTGATCGACAACTCGGTTTGATCCAAAGGACTTGGAAAATTAATCGCAGAATACGCCGAAAATTAAAATTGGGCATATGAACGCGAAAAATTGATAGTTCCCCAAACAACTAAAAGCGAAGAATCAAGAAGGTCCAATTATGTAATAAAATAGGCAGTCTTCACCGGATGGGCAAATTTAAATTGTATTATAAAAAGGAGTGTGCATCGGCAGTGCAAGACCAGGGTTATCGGTGGGGGCTGGCATCCATCCTGAATATTTCATAAAAAATACATCTCTCAGAAATCCATCTGAATCCAAAGCGAAATGTGGCTTCCCATTGGTGTCGGTGATAATTACCCACTTTTTTATAATTTTGAAAATTAGCTTACCAGAAAATTCTGAAATAGGACGGCAAACCCGAGAAAGGCCAGAAATCCTAACACATCAGTTATCGTCGTTAGGATAATGCTGGAACTCTGGGCCGGATCGATACCGATTTTTTTCATGATCAATGGTATGGATGCGCCTGAGAGTCCTGCGAATATTAGATTGACGAGCATGCCAAGGCCGATCACAAGACCGAGAAATGGGTTGCCATACCATATCCAGGCAACTAGTGCCGTAACTGCACCAATAACCGCACCGTTGATGGCGCCGATCTTACCCTCTTTGAAGACCAGATCGAAAATTTTGTCCTTTGGAATTTCCCGCATAACGATCCCGCGCATGACTACTGCAAGAGATTGAGCTCCTGCGTTTCCGCCTTGTCCGGCCACCACCGGCAAGAAAACTGCCAAAATGGTCAGCTTAGCTATGATACCTTCGAAAAGGGCAACAACAGCGGCTGCCAGAAAAGCAGTCGCTAAATTGATATGAAGCCAGGGCAACCGCTTTTTTAAGGAAAATAATATTGATGAAAAAACGCGTTCATCTGCACCGGCGCCAAACATCCTCTGAATGTCTTTGGTGATTTCCTCCTGAACGCCGTGAATCATTCGTTCTGCCTTAATAATTCCAAGGATATGATTCTCACTATCGATAACAGGAGCTGCAAAAAATTTCCATTCAACATCCCAATTAATATGCACCCCCTGAGAGAATTCGTTAGATTCAATGAAAACTATGAAATTTGATTTGATCGTCGAATAAGGTTTTGGTAGCTGTTTAAATCATAGTAGCTAGTTCGAAACTGATTTTGTAAATCATGAAATGCCGCTAAGGTGTTGATAATATTTTGTAATAAAGGAGGAATTTCAGATGAAGGCGCCGCTATCCATATCCATCATAACCTTTTGCGTCGCATTTAATTTGTTCTGCTCAGCGATAGCCCACGAACTGCACCTTTCGAACGGAGACGTTCTCAACGGTAAGATAATCCGGTTGCAGGATAACAAGCTCATCTTTAAAACCAGCTACGCCGGGGAGATCAGCGTCAGCTGGACAGAGGTCACAAACTTAGTCGCCGAAGATCCGATCAAGGTGATCCTCAACGATGGAACAGTCCTCGAGGGATATTCAAAGCGGTCGTCAACCAACATGATGCGCATCGAAACGGACAAACTGGAATCTCCCGCTGATTTCGAGTTGTCGCGAGTGGCTGCGATCAATCCGGCCAAAAAGCCTGTCGTCAAAATAACGGCCCGCACCAATGTGGGGATCACCCAGGAGCGCGGCAACACCGATACGGATTCCCTGCGGTTGGACGGCGATTTCAGGGCCCGGACGGAAAAGAGCCGCTACTCGCTCGGGGGCGAGTTGAACACGGAAAAGGTGGGTGGAGATAAAACCGTTGAAAACTGGCTGGCCTTCGGTAAATACGATTATTTTTTCATCCCGAAGTGGTTTGGGTATGCCACCACCCTTTTCGAACACGATGAGTTCGCCGACTTGGATTTGCGCTCCACCCTCGGAGCCGGTGTCGGTTATCAGTTTTTTGAGTCGGACCTTTTGAATCTTTCGGTGTCGGGCGGCCCGGCATGGGTGAACGAGGATTTTATCGAAGCGGATGATGATGATTATTTCGCGGGGCAGTGGATCATCAACTATGACCAATTTTTTTTCGACAGTTTTGTCCAGCTGTTTCACCGCCAGACAGGCTTTATCGAATCATCCGACAGCGACCGATGGCTTATCAAGACCCGCCAGGGGCTGCGATTTCCCATCTACAAAGGATTCACGACCACTGTTCAATACAACTACGACTACGACAATGATCCGTCCCCGGAAGCAGATGAGAAATGGGATTCAAAACTAATGTTTTTGCTGGGTTGGCAGTTCGAAAATTAACGATAATTCCTGCCTCTATGGTCCTTGAAATGCAAAAAAGTGCATGAAATACAAATAAACTTCTATTAGGGTGAACTAACGTCGCTTTGTAGCGGTCGAATGCCGCCCACACGATATACATCCTGCTGGATATCCCCGGACAACTGCTTTCGGAATTTACACAACTTCCTGGTCGCCGCCGGTCTTTTCAACCTCGATCCGGTAGGCATTCCGGAATCCCCTCGGCAGCTTGCGGCCCCGTCGGCCGCGCTCACCCATGAAATCAGATATATTTGAGGGCGTCAGCCGGACATAGCGTTTGCCGGCGTGGATCTTGATTGTGGCCCCTTGTGGAATTATCGCTATCAATTTGACAGTCTCTTCGCGGCTTTTGATCCTGGCCGGCGGAATTTGAATGATCTTATTGCCCTTGCCTTTGGCCAGCTCCGGCAACGCGGCGGCGGGGATAACCAGCATGTGGCCCTCTGTGGTTACAGCGGCCAGCAGGTCTGTTTCATAGTTGTCGACATAGACCGGCGGCAGGGCCTCGCAGCCCTTGGCCACGCTGAGCATGGCCTTGCCTTTGGTATTTTTGGTCACCAGATTGGACAGTTCGGTGATAAACCCGTAGCCGGCATCACTGGCCAGCAGCACCTTCTGCTCGGCGGCTCCCATGACGACCGCAAGGAATCTGGCACCTTCGGCCAGGGTTAGCTTGCCGGTCAGTGGTTCTCCGTGTCCGCGTGCCGATGCCAGGGTGTGGGCCGGCAGGGAATAGGTTCTGCCGCGGGTATCCAAGAAAATGGCCGGTTGAATCGTTTTGCCCCGGGCGGCACTTAAAAATTCGTCTCCGGCCTTGTAGGGGAGACCGGCCGGGTCGATGTCGTGTCTGCGGGCTGCACGCACCCAGCCGCCGGCCGACAACACCACCGTGGCCGGTTCAACGGCCGTGAGCTCGACTTCTTTGATGGCCCTGGCTTCCTGGCGCTCGACAATCAGGGTGCGGCGCTTGTCGCCGTGTTTATCCGCATCTTCCTTGAGCTCCTTTTTCATCAATGTTTTCAGGCGCTGATTGGAAGCCAGGGTTTTTTCGATCCAGTCTTTTTCTTTGGCCAGCTCTTCCTTTTCGGCTTTGACTTTAATTTCTTCGAGTTTGGCCAGCTGGCGCAGACGGATTCGCAATATCGCCTCGGCCTGGATCTCGCTCAACTTGAATTTTTTGATTAATTCCGCTTTGGGATCATCGCTTTGGCGAATAACCCTGATGACTTCATCCAGATTCAGATAGGCCACCAGCAGCCCGTCAAGTATGTGAAGGCGCTCATTGATTTTGTTGAGACGAAATTCAAGACGGCGCACCACCGACTGCTTTCTGAATTTCAACCATTGCTTCAAAACCTCCAGAAGCCCTAGTGTTTGCGGTTTGCGGTTGAGCCCGATCACATTCATATTGACCTTGATGCTTTTTTCAAGGTCGGTGGTGGCAAACAGATGGCTGATCAAAGCTTCTTTGTCAACCCGGTTGGAGCGGGGCATAACCATCAGGCGGGTCGGCTCGTCCTGATCGGACAAATCGCGAATATCTGAAACCATGGGCAGTTTTTTCTCGCGCATCTGCACTGCCACCTGCTCGATTACTTTGGCCGACGAAACCTGAAACGGCAGTGCGGTGATGATGATGTCGCCATTTTCGAATTCATAGGTCGCCCGCATGCGAATCATGCCCTGGCCGGTTCGATAAATATTGAGTATTTCTTCGGCAGGCGTGATGATTTCCGCGCCGGTTGGGAAATCCGGCCCTTTGATAATCTGGCAGATATCCTCGAGAGTGGATTTCGGCTTATCAATGAGCCGGATGCAGGCATCGACGACTTCATTCAGGTTATGCGGCGGGATGTCGGTTGCCATGCCCACCGCGATGCCGGTCCCGCCGTTTAAAATAACATTCGGCAGCCGCGCCGGCAGCATCCGCGGTTCGCTCAGTGTCCCGTCAAAATTCAGGGTCCAATCAACGGTGCCCATTGACAGTTCCTGCAGAAAAACATCCGCATAGGCGGAAAGGCGGGCTTCGGTATAGCGCATGGCGGCAAATTCTTTGGGCGATGCGTTGGAGCCCCAGTTGCCCTGCCCGTCGACCAGCGGATAGCGATAGGAAAAATCCTGGGCCATCAGAACCATGGCTTCATAGCAGGCGCTGTCGCCGTGGGGATGAAATTTACCCAGCACATCGCCGACGGTACGTGCTGATTTTTTATATTTGGCGGTTGCATTTAACCCCAGCTCACTCATGGCATACACAATCCGCCGTTGAACCGGTTTAAACCCGTCGCCAATAAACGGCAGGGCCCGGTCCATAATTACATACATGGCATAGTTGAGGTAGGAAGGCCTTACAAAATCATCCAGCGAAAGCTGTTCGATATTATCATAGGCAATCACTTCGGTAGCTGACATACTAGTAACTCCATACTAAAAATAGGTTCAACGTTTAGGATTTTGGGTTCTGGGTTCTGGGTTCCGGGGTTTAGGTCCAATCGGCAATGCTGCAAGAAAACGCTGAACCCTGAACCTTGGAACGGTTAAGTCTAAATCACATCCTGATCCGCCAGATCCCCTTCCTTTTCCAGCCAGCGTTTGCGATCCTGTGACCTTTTCTTGGCCAGCAGCATATCCATGGTTTCCAGACTGCTCTTTTTACCGTTGAAGGTGAGCTGCACCAGCCGCCGCGAATCGGACAGCATGGTCGTTTCCCGCAACTGGGCGGGATTCATTTCTCCCAGGCCTTTAAAGCGTTGAACATTGGGTTTGCCCTTTTTGGCCGCACCATTCAGCCTTTTGAGGATATCGTCCTTTTCGGCTTCATCCAGCGCGTAATGAACCTTTTTACCTTGATCGATCCGATACAGCGGCGGCATGGCAACAAAAATATTGCCGGCCTCCACCAAAGCTTTAAAATGCTTGAGAAACAATGCGCAAAGCAGCGAGGCGATATGAAGGCCATCGGAATCCGCATCGGCCAGGATAATGATTTTACGATAGCGCAACCCGGAGAGATCCCTGTTGCCCGGATCAACCCCGGTGGCAACCACGATATCGTGGATGGCATTCGATTTGAGGATATCGGTTGTATCGACTTCCCAGGTGTTCAATATTTTACCCCTCAACGGGAGCACGGCCTGGGTTTGCTTATCGCGCGCCTGTTTGGCGGAGCCGCCGGCGGAATCTCCCTCCACCAGGAACAATTCGCTTTCGGCAGGGTCCTGTGAAATACAGTCCGCCAGTTTACCGGGCAGGGTCGGTCCGCTGCCCACTTTCTTACGGACCACTTTTTTGGCGGCTTTAAGCCTTCGGCGGGCGCTTTCGATGGCCATTTCGGCCAGCTTTTCGCCGGCCTCGGTGTGGTGGTTGAGCCACAGGGCGAAAGCATCCCTGACGACATTGGAGGCAAAGGACGCAAACTGGCGCGAACCCAGACGATCTTTGGTTTGACCTGAAAACTGCGGTTCGTTGAGTTTGGCGGACAAGACAAAATTGCATTTGTCCCAGATATCATCGGCTGTAAGCTTGATGCCGCGCGGAATCAGGTTGCGAAATTCACAGAATTCTCTGACGGCCGCCAGCAGCCCGCTGCGAAACCCGTTGACATGGGTGCCGCCAAGGGTGGTTGGAATCAGGTTGACGTAACTCTCGGCAATTATCTGGCCCTGCTCCGGCAGCCAGACAACAGCCCAGTCAATCATTTCGTCTTTGCCCTCCTGTTGACCGACAAAGGGCTCCTCGGGTATTCGCTCGTAGTCTGACAGATTTTCCAGCAAATAGTCCTTCAAGCCGTCTTCAAAATACCATGACTCGGTTTCATCTGTATGTTTGTTGCTGAAATTGACCGTCAGCCGCGGGCACAGAACGGCCTTGGCGCGCATGACATGCTTCAGCCGGGGCACTGAAAATTTAACCGAATCGAAATACTGGCCGTCGGGCCAGAAACGCACGGTCGAGCCGGTGTTGCGCTTTCCGACCGTGCCGATTTTTTTGAGCTTGGTTCCTTTTTTTCCGTTTTTGAAACTGATGGCGTATTTTTCGCCGCCGCGCTTGATTTCGACCTCGAGGCGTGTGGACAGGGCGTTGACCACCGAAACCCCAACCCCGTGCAGTCCGCCTGAAAAAAGATAATTTTTGTTGCTGAATTTGGCGCCGGCATGCAATTTGGTCATAATGACTTCGACACCGGTCATCTTTTCACCGGGGTGTATGTCAGTCGGCATCCCACGGCCGTCATCACTGACCTCCAGCGAGCCGTCTTTGTGATAAACGACATCGATGTGTTTGGCAAAACCGGCAATGGCCTCATCAACGGCATTGTCAATCACTTCCTGGGCCAGATGGTTGGGACGGGCGGTATCGGTATACATACCCGGCCGGCGCCTGACCGGGTCGAGACCTTTTAAGACTTCCAATGACGACGCATCGTAAGCCTCCCTGCTCACGTTTTTAAAAAGGCTGTCTTGTTTAATGGCAAACCTCCCCCCCGCCTATGGCGGGAATGACGAATATCGAAGCACGAAGTTGGACGTCTCGTAAAAAGTTAGATTGGGGAGCGACATTGCCCCGTTCGGGAATAGGGTTTTGACATCGGCGGCGTTAAAAATTCCAAGCTGTTTGAGGAGCTTGCGACGAGTTCTTGGAATTTAGCCGCCGGGGGCAAACCCCCGAAAAGGGGCACCGGAGCGAGCCAATTTGACTTTTTACGAATCCATCAAGCTTGAAGGATCCGCCCGGATTATCTTAAAGATCTGTATCGGTATTTGACCACCAGGACATTAAAAAATCGGAGGCAGATACGATCCGTTCCCCCGATTATTGTAAATGCTCTGTGCATTTTCATTCAATAATATACCGCTAAAATTAAATTACATCAAGATTATAAAAATACATCCGCCCCGGTAATGGTGGCTGCTAATCGAAAAAAGCCCTTTCCAAACGCTTTATCGTTCAGGATTTGACCATCGTTCTGCTGATATAATCAATCCAGTACGGCATAAACCCATCCACAAAGCGGTAGGCGCCCTCAAGGGTTTTAAACAAAATCCCCTTCTTGATGAGTGAATCGAGCGAGGCCTTGATCGAGGACGAAGGGCCGACGCCATGCATTAGTTGAAAATCTTTGGAAAACGGTTTGGCTTCCTGATCCTTGCTCAGCGCAATCAGCAGGATTTTCTGGGGTTGCGAGGCCGAGCGTCAGAGCATCTCATAGTGCGGCGAATCCTGCTGCGCAACAATCACCGGTAGCTTCTCGATCAGGGCCGGCTTAATAACTTTGCTTTCGATGGCATGGTCCCACATGACACTGCACAGTCGTTGAATATTGTAAGGGACATCATTGCCGGTTTCAAAAATGGTTTTTAGATCCTCTGCCTTGACGATGTAACCGCCTTTTTTTAGCCAGCCCATGGCAAATTTAGTGTAGACCCCGCGTTCAATCGGACCCAGCTCCATGATCCGGCCCAGCTTGTAAAAGGCCCGTTGGCGGTCTCGAATCATGGCCAGCATGACGGACTGCTCGGAACCGGAAAAAATGTATCCGACGCGCGTCTGTTTCTGTATTTCCGAGCGCATGGCCTTTTCGACCGATCGGCCGTTGTATTTGTCCAGGTCGGAAAATTCATCGATGATCACCACAAGCTTTTTTCTCTTTTTAACGGCCAGCTTCTCCGCATGGCGCATCCCCTCGAGCAGGGCGGCAAGGGCATCATTTTCTTTAACCGCCAGCTCCAGGCCGGCACTGATTTTGCCGTCCGGATCAACGGACACGGTCGGCCGCAGATTCTGGAACCCGGAGAACATTTTCAGCAGCTTGTCTTTGTTGGTTTCCAGGGCCTCGGAGGTGCCGGCCGCCAGAGCGCTGGCGAAGCTTCTGATATCGGGAAAGGCATTCAGATCGAGATAGGCGCAGGCCGTCTTTTCGCGCTTGAGTGTTTCGATTAGCTTCAGCAGCAGACAGGTTTTGCCGAACCTGCGCGGAGACACTAAAAATACCTGGTTCAGGTTAGCCATTTCGCGCTTTAGCTCTTTGATCTCCTTTTTGCGGTCGGCAAAATAGGGCCCACGAACGACAGCGCCATATTTGAAAGGATTTTCCAAGATCACTTCTCAATAATACGGTTTAATCGATTCGGTATTAACGTATCGTATAAAGCGTATTATGGATTTCTTGAGAAGTCAAACGGTTTGACTCTAAATAATTCCAGACAGGTGTGGGTCGTGGGATTGAGGAGAGGCAAGGGGATTTTTCCTGGCACAAGTTAGATTGTATTTATTTTCATATTAGCGCCGCCGCTGGCCGTAAACGCCCAGTCTGATCGAATAAGAACAAATAAACATCGAACATCGAACGTCCAACATCGAACATCGAATAATGTATTTTGTCTATTTTAAAAAGCTTGAGCGGAGCGATTCCATCCTTCGAAATTCGTTATTCGACATTCTGCGGTTCTGCGGTTCGCTTTTGATGAAATTTCGAAAGGGATCTTTACGAGGTTGCGCCGGAAGGCTTGTAAAATTTTTGCAGTAACACCACCACCGCAAAGGTGATCCAACCGATCACGTCCGCCCACAGTTCGGTCCAGAACAGCCCGGCTGCGGCAACCGCAAACAGGATCGTTTCCAGCCAGGTGGCCTTTCTGAAAAGATAGCGCTCCAGGGCCGCGGCAAAAGCAATCAGGCCGACTGCCGTGGTAAACATGGTGAAGATGACATCCCAGTGCAGCAGGTCATAGTCCGGTCCCATTCCCAGCAAGGGGCGATAGGCCATGATGACGGGAATGATGTACAGCCCCTTGGCCAGCTTCCAGGAGGTAAAGGCGGTCTGCATCGGATTGGCGCCCGCCACCCCGGCGCCGGCAAAACTGGCCAGGCTCACGGGCGGTGTGACATTGGCATCCTGGGAGTACCAGAACACGATCATGTGCGCCACCAGCATGGGCACCCCCATGTCCAGCAGGGCCGGTCCCGCGAGGGTTGCCAGCACGATGTAGCTGGCGGTTACCGGCAGCCCCATGCCCAGTACCAGGGATGCGGCACCGATAAGCAGAATCGCCAACGCCCGGATGCCGAAGCTCAAGTCCAGCACAAGGCTTGAAAACTTTAGCCCCATGCCCGTCAAGGTCACCATCCCGACGATGATGCCGGCAGCGGCACAGGCCACCGAGACCATGATGGCGCTCTGGGCGCCCTTTTCCAGCGCACCCAATATCTGCTTGCCCTCACGGCGGACAAACCCAATCAAAGACAGACGCGGGGTATCTTCAGCCGCCGGGCGGTTGGCCGCCACCGTCCAGCGCACGAAATTGGCGATCAGGCTGGCGGCAAAGGTACTTATTACCGTGACAAAGCCGGCCATCATCGGCGAGTAGTTGGCCATCAGTACATAAATTAAAATGGCCAGCGGAATGATAAAGTGCAGTCCTTCGCGCAGGACGTGGGGAATTCTGGGCAGATTTTCTTTGGGCTGTCCCTTGAGGTTTTGTTTTTGGGCCTCGAAGTGAACAAAGAACAGTACGGTCAGATAATACATGATCGCCGGAACCAGCGCCACCTTGATGATGGTCAGATAGCTGGTGTTGGTGAATTCCGCCATCAGAAAGGCACCGGCCCCCATGATCGGCGGCATGAGCTGTCCGCCCGTGGAAGCCGCGGCCTCGATCGCGCCGGCCACATGGGGCCGGTAGCCGACGCGCTTCATCATCGGTATGGTGAAAGAACCGGTGGCCACCACGTTGCCGACCGCCGACCCCGAAACAGAGCCCATAAAACCCGAAGCCACCACGGCGGTTTTGGCGGGCCCCCCTGAGAATCGTCCGGTCAGGGCATAGGCAAGATCGATGAAAAAATTGCCGCCGCCGGTGGCTTCCAGCACCGCACCAAAAAGCACGAAAACGTAAACGAAGGTGGCCGCCACCCCGATGGGCAACCCGAATATCCCCTCGGTGGTCAGCCACAGGGTGGTGACGATGCGTTCGACGCTGTAGCCCTTGTGGATGATCAGCTCCGGCATGTAGGGCCCGTAGAGGGCATATACAATCGCCGTGATACAGATGCCGGCCATAACCAGGCCGATCACCCGGCGGCAGGCTTCCAGCACCAGAACGGTGCCGATGATGCTGATCACCAAATCAGCCGGCAGCCAGTCTCCCTGGCGTTCAAAAATGGCATTGAGGTTGACGCAGATGTAGACGACGCAGACGACGGACAGCACCACCAATACCCAGTCGATAAAAAACCAGAGCGTCAATTTGTCCTTGCGCGCACCTTTAAAGGGCGGTTTCAGCAGGAAGGTCAACGACAGGATCGCCCCCAGGTGAATTGAGCGCTGAACCAGGGCCGTCAAGGCGGCAATACCGGCCGTGTACAACTGGTAGAGGCTCAGGCTGACCGAAATTATGACGACAAGGATCGCGGTAAGGCGGATCAGCGCCGCCGTGCGGCCGGAATGGGTGTCCGAACCAGCAGGCGCAGCTTCGGATGATTTGTCTGTATTTGCGTACAACGATTCCCCGGTCATTGATCACTCCCAACATTCGGTGTGGCTGGATGAGGGAAACTACGGCGCCACCAGCCATATAAGCGGCTTACCGGCCGGGCCGTAAACTGCACCGCCTGATGCGGTGCGATGGCCGACAGGTTGGTACGGGTTTGCCGCCAGATCACCGTATGGTCCACTCCCCGGCTGCCGATTCGCAGAACGAAGTCTCCGGTCGGCATGTGCATGTCCTCGATGACCTCGTAAGGACCGCGTTTGACCATGCGGCCCACGCCCGGCATGCGGCCCATGCCGGCACCGAACTTCAGATAGCGTTCTTCTTCGATATAAATGCGGCCCTTGTCATCCAGGCTGTGTGTTTCCCAGATGGGGGCATTTTCAACCGAATGATAATAGTGGATGGTAAAGCGCTCGCCCGGCTCCAGCGGCAAAACCAGCAGGGGCGAGCCGCCTTTTACCGGCACAACCCTCAGCTCCAGGCCGTCCGCAGAAGCCAAGACGAGCACAGCCAAAACCAAGACCAAGCCGGCTGCCAAGATCAGGAACAGCCGGCTTCTTGGATTCAAGTTCCTCCTCCTAAGGCATCAGCTTGGCAGGCACCGCGATACCTTTTTCTTTGAGGTATTTAATGGTGCCCGGATGCAGGGGTATGGGTGAAAACTTCACCGCATTTTCGGCGGTGGTGTAGGAGGCTGACGGATGGATCTTGAGCAGATAGTCCTGGTTGCCGTAAAGTGCTTTTACCAGATTGTAAACCAGGTCCTCTTTGAGCGACGCCTGGCAGATCATCACGTTCCACACGCCGATGGTGGGAACCGCGTTGTCGACCCCTTTGTAGACGCCGCCGGCCAAATCGACGGCGGAATACTCTTTATTGGTGGCCAGTATTTTTTGCTGCTGCTCCGGTGTAAACGAAATGATGTGAATATCATGGGTGGTGGCCAGATCCAGAATGGAGCTGGTGCCGGGCCCCACCGACCAGAATCCAACATCGATGGTGCCGTCTCTGAGGGCATTGGCGGTTTCGGTAAACGACAGGCGGCTGTCTTTGTAGGAGTCCAGGGAAACGCCCACGGCTTTCAACACGGCTTCTGACATGAAATTGGTGCCGCTGCCCGGACTGCCCGAGCTGAGTTTTTTGCCCCTAACCTGTTCGATGTTGGTAATGCCGCTTTTTTTGAGGGTGACCACCTGCAGCAAGTTGGGATACATGATGGCCATGGACAGGATGTCATGCTTCTTGCCTTTGAACTTTGACAGCCCTTTGAACCCGGCGACCGCCACATCTCCCATCACCTCGCCGATGACGGTTTCGCCTTTGTGGGCCAGTTTGACATTTTCAACACTGGCGCCGGTGACCTCGGCAACCGCCCGAACCCCTTTGACATTTTTGGTCCAGACCTCGGCCACACCCCCGCCATAGGGATAATAAATGCCGCCGGTCCCACCGGTGCCGATGGAGATAAACTCGGTCTTGGCAAGTGCCGGGCCGGTGATCAGGAAAATGGAACACAAGGTGACGATATCTGCAAGGACAATTTTCGCGTCCAATTTTTTCATGGTAAAACCCTCCTTAATCTATTGTATTGAATTAATGCTTATTTCAAACTAGTCGGCGCTGATTGTTTTGACGATTACCAGAACTTTCTTCGATTGATTACCCGTCCCGATAAAGGGGATTTTGACCGTCGCGCCCTTGCCGGGCTCTACAACCGGTGGCTTGCCCTTGCGCGGCACCAGATGTCCGGCGGCCTTGTCCATATCCTCCAGGAAGATGTTCACCCGATAGCGGTGCGGTTTGTCGGTCACGTTTTCAAGCCCGACAGTAAAGATGAGGGACGGCAGGCTGCCGTGCATACCCGTAGCGCAATCGAATTGGGTCAGCTTGGCCTCTTCGGCGACCTGCCAGGTAATTTTGGCATCACAATTGACTTTTTGCGGAGCACCTTTGGCGGCGCACCCCATCAGCCCAAAGGCTGCAACCAGACATAAAACCAGGACTGCATTCATGGATGCATTTTTCATTAGCTTCATCCTCAAACCTCCTTATTTAAATGGTTAGAGACAAGTTCATTCACAAGACCCCAAAAACGGCAACGCCCCGCAATTATTATTAAAATGCGGGGCTGTTGCGGCTGGTTAAACCATAACGGATTCTCCAAAGGTCATGGAAGACAACTCACTGGCGATCGGCGATTTTTACAAAGCGAATTCGCATTCAATAACAGGAACTTATTGGTTTAGTCAAGGGATGAATGACGAGGTGCGGGGTACGCGCTACGAGTTGCGGGTTACGGGGTGCGCGTTGCGGGGTGCGAGTTCCGGGCTTAGGGCATGGGGGCAGAGCGCATGGGGCATGGCGCATGGGGAAGAGTGCATAGGGCATGGTGCTGAAGGCATAGCGCGCAGGGCACGGCGCACAGAGCCGATAGATTTGAGACCGGAATGCCTGCCCTCTGTTCTCTTACCTCTGTCGTCAGTCATCTGTCTTCTGTTTTCTGTCTTCTGGTGATTAGTTGCGGGGTGCGTGTTGTGATGGAAGAATGGGGATGGCATTAGGCTTTCGGCTTTCGGCGCACGGCCTATGGAAAGGTATAGGGTGTAGGGTTTAAGGATAGAGGCTTGTGGCGGACTAACGGCTATGGCATTCGAGGCACTCCTTGATTTCTTTAAGATAGATGTGTCATCCCGCTCAGCGGGGGCATTCGGCTTTGGGTGCACGGGTCTGATATCCGACCTCTGCTTGCCGCGCCGACGTGTCGTGGCGTAGTTTTACAGAAGCCCGAAGTCAAGCCTCGGCGTGACGAGACCGATCCTCTGTTTTCTGTCTTCTGACATCTGTCTTCTGGTGACAGGTTGCGGGGTGCGCGGTGCTCGTGGGGGGTGTGGAAACTATCGTTCTGAGGGATAATTCGTAATTTGCAATGACCAAGACTTAATCTTTCAAACTTTAGACCAAGACACAATTTGATCCAACAAACCGCGGATTGGGATAAGTTTACAGTATCGGTACTTTTAATAGTCCTGATTTTTTGCAGATACTATAAGAGATATCACAGGTTCGACCAAATTTTGCGTATGTCGGATGTATCGGCAACTTTGGATGTAGTGACTTATGGCCGATGAAGGCTCATAACAAATTTACTTGGAAAGAATTATATATCAAGTTACTCCAACCAAGTCGAAGGCACTTTCACCGCGACAACCTCAGCACTCGCACATTCTTTTCCCATAGAATTGAGTGAACAAGTCAGAGTGGTCTTTTTTCCCATCATTTCTTCTACCTTGGCTCTTAGAACAATTTCTTCGTTTATAGCGGTCGGACGAAGATATTTAATATTCAAAGACCCGGTGACATACCAAAAAGACGGTTCTGTGCCTATCTCACGGTTCTCGGCCCGGTAGGCAGCTGCAATCGCTGTGCAAACGCTATGACAGTCAATTACCGAGGCAATAATTCCACCATTCAGAACATGCTTTGGTCCTGCCATGTAAATTCCAGATGGCTTCCAAGTGCAGACAGCCTCATCACCTGACCAGTAACTTTTAATCTTTAGCCCATGTTCATTGAGGGTGCCACATCCCCAACAATAATGCCCTTTCATAAGGTCTTGAAATGCTCGATTCATCTTAACTTTTAACCTCACTTAATAGGTTCATATAACTTTCTTCTTGCTCAAGAATAGATAGTTATAAAATCCAAAGAGTTGACGATGAATTAAGGACTTGTTCTTCGGTTCATGAGATGATTCAGATTTGAACTGACGCCATATTTTGGCATGTAAGATCAAATCTAAATTTTACACGTAATTCCTAGGGAACATCATCGGCCGGGTAATTAAGGGTAGGTTTTTAAATCCCCGATCAACTAAATCCGTCTTCCGTCATCTGCTTGCCCTGCGAAGCCTGCAAGGCGAAGCAGGGTCCTCCGTCTTCTGTCCTCTGTCACCTGACTTCTGTAAGAGCCGCCGGCCACAAATAATAAAAACCGGTTTGAACGTGGCTCAGGGCGCCGGGCAGCTCCACGGAGACAAGCGAGGCCCCGGCGCCGTCATAACGAGTGGATGTATTGTAGATGTTGTCATCCGGATACTCGCTGCGCCGATAAACCACAACTTTGGCATCTTCGGCCAGCCCGGCCAGTTTTTTGGCCTCGTCGACGGCATTGTCCAAATATCCGATTTCATCCACCAGGCCCAGCTCCAAAGCTTCATTGGCCAGATAAACCCGCGCGGTGGCAATCTGGGCTGCGACTCCAGGTTGGAGCCGGCGATGCCGGGTCACCAGATCGACGAACCTGGTTCCCAATCGATCGGTCAGATCCTGGAATATTTTATCCTCGGCGGCCGATGTTTGCCGGAAAGGGGACCCCATATCTTTGTCAGCGCCGGATTTGTTCACTTCGACGGCAACCCCGATTTTTTGCATGAGACCGGTTACTTTCGGCCGCGCAAAAATTACGCCGATAGATCCCGTTACCGTGGTGGGGTGCGCCAGGATATAGTCGGCCGGCAGGGCGATGTAATAGCCGCCGGAGGCCGCTACACCCATCATGGCCACCACGATTTTGACCCCCGTGCGGCTTTTGAAGGCCGCAATTTCGCTGTAGAGGATATCGCTGGCGGTCACGGAGCCGCCGGGGGAGTCGATTTTTAGAATCAGCGCTTTGATGTCTTTATCGTCCTCCGCCCGCCGGAGCTGAGAAACGACCTCCTGCACAATGCTCGGGCGTGTGCGGACAAAGCCTTCCCGGGGCGCGTCGGAGATTATCCCGCGCACGGGAACAACCAGAATCTTCGGTTCTGACTCCCCTTCCAGGGTGAACTCCTGGAGGGGATCGGCCAGGCTTGGGAAAAGCCGGATTTTGGGAGCCGTACATCCAACGATGGCAATCATTATGACCACAAGCGCTGCCGCAGAATAATTTCGCATATCTGTCCGCCTTGGGGGTATAAGTTAGGGGCTTCGCCCCAATTGGAATGTTGGAATGATGGAATACTGGAAAAATGTGACTTGGCCTACGGCACGGAGAGGATACTGGCGTGTTGGGTTAATGGTCCGCCAAAGGCGGAACGATAAATTTAAAATGGATCATATCCTCTCCAAAACCCAATGTTCCATCATTCCACAATTCCATTCTTCCATCACTGAGGTAACATCTCAGACCTCAAAAAATACCCCATATTTTCATAAAGTTGTAAAAATTCCGAAACGTTTAATTATTTGGGTTCTAAGGTTCCGGGTTCAGCGTTCAGGGTTTAAAGCAATAGTTTGAGGTTCGAGGAGCGCTGCGTCATTGGTCTGAGGTCAGAGGAGCGCTTCGCTTTAGGCTAGCGGCAAAAAAGGACCGTACCATACTTGCCTCAGACCTCGAACCTACAACCTCCAACAGCCGAAGGCTTAGCCTCGAACCTCTAACGATCTTTAACCCTGAACGGTGGCCTTGAGGCAATAAAAGTCCTGCAAATGATAAGGGTGTTGAGTGAATGTGTCAAGATGAGGGATATACCAACCCGGATCTCGGCATATTTTTCTTGACATCGGATCTCGACTAAATTAGAAAAAAAGCTATGCTATTGACGAATCACAAGAACTATCGCATCGAAGGCAACTGGTGGTGGCACAACTTCCCAAGGGAGGGGTACCCGCCGTAAACAGCCGGATTATATAGTATAAGCTGAAACCGTGGGTCGCTTCCAAGACCTGCGGTTTTTTATTTTCTTCTTTCTAAAAATACGGACCAAAAGTACACATCAGTTTAGCAACAGGGAAATACTTCGGCGACTCTAAAAGCCACCAGGAGGCAAGACAATGATCAAAACGGCAATTAACAAAATCGTGAGAGGCCGGGAGCTGACGGCGGCGGAAACGGAAGCAGTCATGCTGGATATCCTGGCGGGGACGACTTCTCCTGCCCAGGCAGGTGCTTTTTTATCCGCCCTGCGGATTAAAGGCGAAACCGCTGAGGAAATCACCGGGGCTGTGCGGGCCCTGAAATCCAAACTGACGCCGTTTGAAGTAAACAACAACCTGGTCAACCTCGACCGGGACGACATTAACCTCGAGGAGGAAACCATCCTCGCCACCAGTGAAACCGGGGCCAAGGGTACCAGCACCTTCAATGTGTCTTCGGCAACCATTTTTGTCGTGGCCGGCGGCGGCGTCAAAGTGGTCCGGCAGGGAAATTGGCCCAAGTACGGCTTTATCGGGGCGGCCGATGTCCTGCAGCATCTGGGGGTAAACCTGGATATATCCCGCAGCGATGTGCAGCGCTGCATCGAGGAGGTGGGCATCGGATTTCTGTTTGCGCCCATGTTTCACGGAGTTATGCGATTTGTCGATGAGATCAGAGTGGAAATGGGCATTCGCACTATTTTTAATCTCATCGGCCCCCTGACCAACCCAGCCGGTGCATCCGCGCATGTGCTGGGTGTCTATGAGCCGTCCCTGACTGACAAATTGGCAACGGTGCTGAAGAATCTGGGTGCCCGGCAGGCTTTTGTGGTATTCGGCCAAGGCACATTTGATGAAATCAGCATCTGCGGCCCCACGAAAGTATCGCGCCTTATAAACGACACGATCGAAACCACCCAGCTTGACCCCGCGACCTACGGCTTCAAGATAGCCGCCCGGGAGGATCTTTACGGCGGCAGCGCCCAGGATAATGCGCGCATCATCGAAGATATTGTCAATGGAGCCCCCGGCCCCAAAAGGGACATGGTGGTACTGAATGCCGCGGCGGCCTTTGTTGCCGCCGGATTGGACAAGGACCTCAAAGACGGGATCCAAAGGGCCGCGGAGGTAATCGACTCCGGCAAGGCCAAGGAAAAATTGGACGCCCTGGTCGGCTTCACGTCAGACTGTTCGTACTTTACGAGAAGCTAGGGTTTTGCTGACCGGTGGTTGGCTGCTTATCACATTCTGCCTGTTTCTGGTAAATGGGTGGTTGATACAAAACGGCAAACGGCGCACGGCTCAGGGCATTAGGCAAGGATAGACAACAATCCTTAGATAACCGTGTGCCTTGAGCCTAAAGCCGAATGCCATTTTTTATACTTCCCGATATTTCACCTAAAATCCAGATTGCTAGTCTCCGCGAATTACTCTTTTTAGGATGTCGGGCCGGTTCGTGATGATTCCATCGACCCCCTTTTCCAGGAGAAGCTGCATCCTTGACCGGGTGTCGGGGGTCCAGGCATAGACAAGAAGCCCAAGCTTATGGGCTTCCTGAATATTTTGGTAGGTCGCATCGCGGTGATAGGGGGCCCAGTATCTACCACCGGCGGCCCTGACGGCTTGCGGAACGGATCCGTTAAAATCATCGATGTCGAGGCCGGCCATCCAGGGGGACGCACCGGGCCGGCCCGGCTCGATGGTGTTAAACCGCACACCGTCAATGGACAGGTAAACGGTTGGAATATCCGGGGCCGTTTTCTGGACATGGGCCAGGGCGCGCCAGTCGAAGGAAAGGATGCGGGCTCGGCCGCCCAGCGCCTGGCTCTGCAAAAGCCCCACCACTCCATCGACAACCACCTCCGGCGCCGGTGTAAGCGCCGGCTTTTGCGGGGTGGTTTTGATTTCGACCCACAGCTCGGTTTCCCGGCTGCATGCGGCCTTTATCAGGGCAACAACTTCATCAAGAGTCGGTATCCGCTCGCCGTCAGTAGGCTGTTGGACGGGATAGCGTTTAGCATATCGGGTGCCGGGCTTCAAACGCCCGATATCGTAATATTTGAGCTCATCCAAGGTGAGGGTGTTGATCGCCGCACCATGGGCCTGCAGCCACTTTCCATCCGGGGTTCGCGCAATCTCAGGGCTTAAAAAATAATCGTGATGGACAACGATTTTTCGGTCCAACGTCATCAGAACATCCAGTTCGACAGCGTTCACCCCGAGTTCACAAGCCTTTCTAAACGATGCCAGCGTGTTTTCAGGTGCAAGGCCGGCGGCGCCACGGTGACCGACAACATAGAGCCCATCGGCCGTCTGCACCTGGTCTGGCGACCGGCTGCTTCGACCCGCGGTCGAGCATGAAATGCCGGCCGGCATCGCCACCAGGAAAAGCAAAACAATCGCGGCCAGACGACATATTCGTCCTTTTTTTATCACCGGATTCTCGCTTCGATTTTGGAGCATACCGGTTGTCATAAATCTTCATTCCTTCGGCGGATCGAACTTCGAATAATGCATTCTACCTGTCGTGAGCTTAGCGTCGAACTGTCTATTTTAACAAAAGCCTGAGCGGCCCGTCGGGGCGTAGTCACGCTCCAAGCGTGACGAAGCCTGAAGCGAAACCATCCTTCGAAACTTGTCCACCTCCGGCGGTCTCGTTATTTGATATTCTGCGGTTCTGCGGTTCGCATTTATTGAAGTTCTCCCATAGCATGGTCCGGTCCTTGCCTAAAGATATTTTTTCAAGATTCTCTTGACTTAACGACTCATAATCTGTTTATTACACGATAAGTGGGGGCTCGAGAGTCAAAACCCTTTCAACAAATGTTCCGAAAAACGCACCGGTGATATCGGCGGTTGTGCAAGATGCCCCTCGCGACAACGGAACGCTCCTCTAAAAACCGCTTTAAGATTTCACCAGCGATCTTTCTTACCTGCAGGCAACAGCCGGCCCCGCGGTCGGTGAATCAGCAGATTGCCAATTGCCTGCAAGTAATGATTCACCCGGACGGCCGAAATTAAATTTGAGAAATTTTTTAGAAATTATTAAAAATTAACCAAATTCTAATTTACTGTTCACCTCTTTTCGAAACATCGTTAATCAGCTTAGATTTGCAAATCTTTTGGTTGCGGTAAATTTCTGATTGAAATGCCGTATTTGCACCTGTCGAAGCGATGGTCTCACAAACGCTCAGTTCAGGTAACTCCCATCAAAAAAAGGAGGACAAAATCATGAAACTTCCAAAATGGACATTGTCAGCAGCCCTTGTCGTTCTCGTGCTTTTCCCCGCCGGTGTGTTCGCCGAACCGATAACCGTCAACTGGTGGTTTGCCCACGGCGGCCGTCTGGGGGAAAAGGTCCAATCCATCGTGGCTGATTTTAATTCCATGCAGAGCCGATACCAGGTAGTGGCCACTTACAAAGGCAACTACCATGACACCATGACCGCCGGAATTGCCGCCTTCCGCGCCAAGAAGCATCCGCAAATTCTGCAGGTATTCGAGGTGGGAACGGCGACCATGATGGCGGCCAAAGGCGCCATTAAGCCGGTATATGAGGTGATGGCCGAATCCGGACAGCCCTGGGATCCCAATTCCTACCTGCCGACTGTTACGGGGTACTACACCACACCGGAAGGCAAAATGCTGTCGATGCCCTTTAACAGCTCGACGCCGGTTTTGTACTACAATGTCGCCGCCTTTGAAAAAGCCGGGCTCGACCCCGACAAGCCCCCCAAAACGTGGCCGGAAGTGGCGGAATACGCCCGCAAGCTGACTGCCGCCGGCTACCCGGGTGGATTTTCGACGGCCTGGATTTCCTGGATTCACATGGAAAACTTCAGCGCGTGGCACAATGCGCCTTTCGGGACCCAAGCCAACGGCTTTGAGGGCATAGACACCGAATTCGCCTTCAACAGCCCCCTGCATGTCAAACACATTCAGCAGCTGGCCGACTGGCAGGCCGATAAAACCTTTGTCTACGGCGGCCGCCGCAACAAGGGCAATGCCCTGTTTTCCTCCCAGGAAGTGGCCATGTATACCGAATCGTCAGCCGGTTACGCCGGGTTCATGAAATCCTGTAAATTCCCCTTTCGCACCAGCATGCTGCCCTACTGGCCGGATCAATCCGGAGCGCCGCAGAACACCATCATCGGCGGCGCCAGCCTCTGGGTGCTGGCGGGGCATTCCCAGGAGGAATATGAAGGAGTAGCCACCTTTTTCAACTACCTGTCCTCACCGGCGGTACAGGCGGACTGGCATCAGTTCACCGGCTATCTACCCATCACGACCAATGCCTACTACCTGACCAAAGGCCAGGGGGTCTATCAGGAGAAACCCGGTATGGAAACAGCCCTGAAGCAAATGACCCTCAACAAACCCACCCAGAATTCAAGGGGGCTGCGCTTTGGTAATTTTGTCCAGATGCGCGCAATCATGTACGACACCCTGGAAGCCATATTTGCCGGGAACAAAACCGCTCAGCAAGGTCTGGACGAAGCGGTTGACAAAGGCAACAAACTGTTGCGCAAATTCGAGCGGGCCAACAAGTAGCCGGTTCATTTGCCTGAACTCTGAGTCGCCGAAATTTTCGGCGGCTCAGAACCGCTCATACGGACGACATGTTTTTTTGTTGTAAAAAAAATTTATCCCCCTGATTAGACTATTTATTGAAGGTGGACCAATTAGAACCTCAATATTTATTGCCTGGCTATTTTCGGAAACAGTTTTTATCACGAAAGTACGAAATTGCGAAAACACGAAAAAAAACCATATGCTAAATTTCGTGCTTTCGAACTTTCGTGTTTTCGTGGTGGACCATTTTTCTCTGCGCCCATGACGTTTTCAGGTTAGGGATATAAAATGGAAAAACGCGTCATCTTCAAAAACAAAATCCTGCCATATTTTCTGGTGGCCCCCCAGATCATCATCACCCTGGTTTTTTTCATCTGGCCGGCATTTATGGCCCTCTATCAATCGGTCCTGCAAGAGGATCCCTTCGGGCTCTCGACGGTCTTCGTGGGGCTGGAGAACTTCAAGTACATCTTTACCGATCCTATCTATCTCAACTCGCTTAAGGTTACCATGATATTCAGTTTTTCAGTGGCCGCCATCGCCATGTCGACGGCGCTGCTGCTGGCTGTGATGGCCGATCGGGCCATTCGCGGCGCCACGACCTACAAAACATTTATTATCTGGCCCTATGCCGTAGCCCCGGTAGTGGCGGCGGTTTTATGGTATTTTCTCTTCAACCCCACCGTGGGGATGATTTCCTTCTTTTTAAAATCCATCGGGATTGACTGGAACTTCACCTTAAACGGCCGGCAGGCCATGCTTCTGGTGATCCTGGCGGCGGCCTGGCGGCAAATATCCTACAATTTTCTGTTTTTTCTGGCCGGACTCCAGGCCATCCCCAAACCGTTTATCGAGGCGGCCGCCATCGACGGCGCATCACCCTGGCGCCGCTTTTGGACGATTGCCTTTCCGCTGCTGTCGCCCACGGTTTTTTTTCTGCTTGTCATGAACCTGGTGTATTCTTTCTTCGAAACTTTCGGGATCATCCACGCCATCACCGAAGGTGGGCCCAACGAGGCCACCAACATCATGGTTTTCAAGATCTATCACGACGTATTCGAAAGTCTGGACCTGGGCGGTTCCGCCGCCCAATCCGTCATTCTGATGATTTTTGTTATTTTGCTGACGGTTTTTCAGTTTAAATACATCGAAAGAAAAGTTCACTACTAAAGGAGTAACCGATGGTCGAACACCGGCCCTGGCTGACTTTTTTAACCCATGTGATCCTGGTTCTGGGCTGCCTGGTGATTGCCTTTCCCATCTACACCACCTTCGTGGCTTCCACCCACAGCCTGGAGGACATCACTTCCTACTTTCCCTTATTGCCGGGCCGCCATCTGACCGATAACTACCACCAGGCCTTAACTGTCGGCAGCGGTGAGGTCATCGCCACTGTCGGGACCATGATGATGAACTCGGCCATCATGGCCTTCGGCATTGCCTTTGGGAAAATTTTCATATCCCTGCTGTCAGCCTTTGCCATCGTTTATTTTCGATTCCGGTTCCGAATGACATTTTTCTGGCTGATTTTCATTACCTTGATGCTGCCGGTGGAAGTGCGTATCCTGCCGACCTATGAAGTTATGGCGGATCTGAATATGCTCAACTCCTATTCCGGTTTGATCTTTCCGCTGATTGCGTCAGCCACGGCGACCTTCTTGTTTCGCCAGTTCTTCATGACCGTCCCGGACGAATTGTGCGAAGCCGTGAGGATCGACGGCGGGGGGCCGATCCGTTTCTTTTTCGACATTTTACTGCCCATGTCGCGCACGTCGATTGCCGCCATGTTTGTCATCCTGTTTATCTACGGCTGGAATCAGTATCTCTGGCCGCTGATGATCACCACCGATGAGAAGTACTACACCCTTCTGATCGGAATCAAACGCATGCTGGACGTGGGCGAAGGACAGGCCGACTGGCACATTATCATGGCGGCGACCATGCTGGCCATGATCCCGCCGGTGGCAGTCGTTTTATTTATGCAAAAGCAGTTTGTCAAAGGCATGACGGAAACCGAAAAATAGAAATTCATTAGTGAGGACCAGGTACCATAAAGCAGCTAAGCAAAATAGATGGCATCCAAATAGCTGTTGGGGTATTGGAGTAGTGGAGTGCTGGAGTATTGACATTCAGATTCTACCAACACTCCACTACTCCATTACTCCAATCAAGAAGTTGTTTGGACGATCAAACCGATGAGTACATTTTTTATAAACAATTACTATCAATGATTTATCTAGGATAGCGCCATGGCCGATGTCAGTTTACAAGATATCTACAAGTCGTTCGGGAAAAATGAGGTCATTCACGGTATCAGCTGTGACATCCGGGACGGAGAGTTCATCGTTATCCTGGGTCCCTCCGGATGCGGCAAGTCCACCGTGCTGCGGATGATCGCCGGGCTGGAAGTCATCACCAAAGGCGAGATCGCCATCGACGGCAAGGTGGTCAACCAACTCGAGCCGGCCGATCGCGATATCGCCATGGTATTTCAAAACTATGCCCTCTATCCCCACATGACGGTTTTCAACAACATGGCCTACGGCCTTAAAATCCGCCGCATGCCCAAGGATGAAATCAGACAGCGGGTTGAAAAGGCGGCCGAAATTCTGGAGCTGACCGAATTTTTGGACCGCAAACCCCGGCAGCTTTCGGGCGGACAGCGCCAACGGGTCGCCATGGGCAGATGCATTGTGCGGGAACCCAAGGTTTTCTTATTTGACGAGCCTTTAAGCAATCTGGATGCCAAACTGCGGGTCCAGATGCGTCTGGAAATTCGCAAACTTCATGAAGACCTGAAAATTACCAGCATCTATGTGACCCACGACCAGGTGGAAGCCATGACTCTGGGCGATCGCCTGATTGTCATGGACAACGGGTATGCGGTCCAGATCGGTTCACCTTTGGAAGTTTACGAACGGCCGGCGACCCGCTTCGTGGCAGGATTTATCGGCTCGCCTGCCATGAATTTTTTAGAAACCCGCGTAAACACCGCCGGTGATGCGGTGGAAATACCGGGAGATGTCGAATTGCCTTTGGCCAACGGCAGTGTGCCCGCTTACGGCGGCCGCGAGGTTGTTTTGGGAATTCGACCCGAGCATTTCGAGCTTGCCGGTGAAGAAAGCGCAGCTCTCCAATTAAGGGTTGATCACGTTGAACTTCTCGGTGCCGACACTCTGGTCTACGGTCATTTCGGTGAGGAACGGACATCCTTGACCGTCCGTCTAGCCGATATACAGCATTTTGAAAAACACACGATATTACCCATGGTTGTACCGCCTTCAAAACTTCACCTCTTTGACAAAATCGACGGCCGGCGCATCGGGTGAAAAAATTGGCGCCAGCCACCCATTGCGGCTTGATTTTAAAACGAAGATGACTACCCTAAGCCCAGGCAGGAACTAAGGATAAGCCTTGACCAGGAAACTCTCTCTGCCGGCATCCGAAAAAATTAATTTTTTTATATAAAACAGACAGTTAAAACAAAACGCCCCGTCACTTCGGTCGGGGTTGATTGTTTTTGGTTTATACAGAAAGGTCATCGAGGGTTTGCGTGGGGGTGATTACCGCTAAAGCCGCCCGGATCAATGACCGATAACACAATAGAGAATAGCAAAACGAACCAACTCTTTGGCGCTAAGCGGACACCCCCATTCATGGAAAATATTTTCAAAAACAAGCAATTCTACCCGCGCTGGATCGTTGCCCACCGGGGATACCGGCTAAAATACCCGGAAAATACATTGATCGCCTTCAAGGCGGCCCTGGAGGCCGGCGCGCCCATGATAGAACTGGACGTTACCTTCAGCCGCGACCGCAAGGTGGTCGTTATTCACGATGCCACCCTGGAGCGCACTACCGACGGCCACGGGCCGGTTAATCGCTACAGTTTGGCGGAACTGAAAAAGCTGGATGCCGGCAGCTGGTTTGAACCTCAGTTTGCCGGCCAGCGTCTGCCTGAGCTGGGCGAGGTACTGGATCTGGTAAACGAACGGGCCTACCTGAACATCGAAATCAAGTCCCATGCCTATGAAAACGACCATCCGCCGGATGCCATCGAGAAACAGGTAGTCGCCCTGTTGAGGCAAAAGAAACTGGATGGTTGCGCTCTGATTTCCAGCTTCGATATCGACATTCTGGCACAGGTCGCCTCCATGCAAAACCCGCCCGCGATCGCCCTCATATCCTCAATTCCGGCCAGCAAGCGCATCGTTGAAATATGCACTCATTTGAAAGTGTTTTCCTGGCATCCGGACTGTCAGATCGTCACTCGCCCGCAGGTGGAAATGATGCATGCCGCCGGGATCAAAGTGTTCCCCTACAATGTGGAGTCCTTCGAGGCTTACGGGGAGATGATCGACATGCAGGTTGATGGGGTGATTACCGACGACCCGGTGTCCGCCGGCTGGTGGTCGCGTGTGGGCAATGCCGCTTAAAAACCAAACCGGCCTCTTCTCTTTCCGGACATGGCGACCATGCTTTGAGTTTTCACCTGGCGCCGTGAATATAATATGAAATCCGATCCGGAACTTTAAGTCCAGCGAACTACTTGCAATTAATAAATCCCAAGCACCAAATCCCAAATAACAAATCCGCCGGAAGCGGATTTGTTATTTGGGATTTGCGATTTGGTATTTGGGGCTTATCTATACAACCTAAGATTGACCCTCTCTTAAAAATTATACTGCACTTCACCAAAGAGCCGATCATTGTCGCCGATTCCCCTGGTGCGGCGCAAATCGCCCGACTGATAAAAAACCACACCGCCTGTCAGCTCAATTGAATCCGTCAAATCGTATTCGGCGGTAAAGCGCTGGAAACCGCCCTCGTCACCGGTCACACCAAAAATAGTTGTCAAGAAAGTCAGGTTGAGGGTGTCGTTCCAGTAGGGTTTTGTTATTCTCAGGGCCCACTCGAAAAGGTCTTCTTTCTGAAAATCGGGACTGTTTTCCAGCAGTTTATCAAAATCGAAATAATGCCGGTTGGCAATCTCAAGGGAAACGGTGGCATCCGATATCCCGGAATATTCCGCACCGGCCAAGGCATCCAGGCGGGAGTAGTCCCGGTCCGGTGTGTTGGTAAATTCGAAGCCGTCAAAGAACGCCGCCTCGGATTTTAACAGCCAGTTGCCCCGGGCCAGGTTGAGGGCCCCGCCGAGCATTTGAATACGGGGATGTTTGATCTCAAATTGCCGAACCGGAGCCGATGCTGTCGGCGTCAGATAGCCGTTCTGGGCATAGATGTCGGCCAGATAAAATGACACGTCCCAGCCCGAAAAAATACCTTCAAATGACGCGGCAAATTGGGTGTTGTCGAGGGAAAAACCCTCGTTGGGCGATTGTGATGATGGCAGGGCTTGAACACTCGGGAAAAAGTCGCTGCCGAATTCCGGATTTTTGCTGTAGCGCACTTCGTGCAAAACGATGCCGCTGAAGTGCCAGCCGCCGACAAAATAATCAAGTTTGGTCATGGTGACCGGAAGCCTTATTTTCTCAATATCCACCAGGCCGGGCCAACGCAGGTCTAGCGGGTTGAGAACATCGGTGATGCGCAGGTTGTCCGAGCGGCCCCAGACCACGATTTGGCGGCCGGCCTTAAGATCCAGATCTCTGGTGAGGCTTCCCTGCAGATAGACTTCATCGAGCTCGATTTCGCTTTCATATTCGTCCAGAACATCATCGCTATAATCACCGCGGCCATTGAACCGGTAAGCAAGATCATAAAAAGCATGTCCCGACACACGGGCCTGCCAGGCATTTGGCAGATCGGCATCGATTTCAAGTTTGATTTCGGGACGCAGACGGGTCAGCCCCTGCCAACTGGTGCCGCTGCCGGCAGCGTCGTGATCGCGGTAAGCATACACCGTGCTGAGCTTAATATACCCGTCGAGACTGAGAAAATCAGGCAGCAGGCTTTTTTCGGCTGCCGCCGGCTGCACATCCGTATCCTCGGTCTCAAACCCCTCCAGGGCGTCTTCCGCATCCGTTTCCCCGGTTTCACCACCGGCCGATGCTTCGTCCTCGAATCCATCCATAGCTTCCCGCAACTCACCGTCCGGGACCTCCTCTTCTTCGAATCCCTCCATTATTTCCTTCAGATCCTGATCCTCCTGGGCACAGGCGAGCCGATGCCCGGGAAGAAATAACAGGGCCGCAATGACCAAAACGAGAAAGCTAGATTTCATTTGCCTTCGCCGGCATGACAGTATCGTGCACCAAAAATATCTCATAAAATTCGGCTATTAGATATTGGCCAATTAGCATCCTGAAAGCTAAAAAATCCCAAGCACCAAATAGCAAATAACAAACAATGTCCAAATTCCAATTTCCAATGACCCAAACATGTTTTAGCCTTCGTCCTCAATTCTATTGGGATAAAGCTCCTATGGAGGCAGGATTAGATTCAATTGATTCTTTTGATTCATCTGATCCACCGTATTTGAAGATCGGTTTCGAATTTGAACATTGTAATTTGGGTTTTATGATTTGGGATTTAGACAATTTGATTCTGGAATTGGAGCGACTTAATGGGCCATTCAAGTCTTGGAAATTACATATGGGACGCGACGACAGAACCGAACCTCGCACCTAGTAACCCGCAACCCGTCACCAGAAGACAGATGTCAGAAGTCAGAAGACAGAGGGCCGGCATTCCGGTCTCAAATCCATCGGCTCTGTGCACCGTGCCCTGCGCGCTATGCCTTCAGCACCCTGCGCCATGCACTCTTCCCCATGCGCCATGCCCTATGCGCTCCGCCCCATGCCCGCAACCCGTAACCCGCAACCCGCACCCTGCAACCCGCCTATAGCCCCTTCTCCATTCTTCTCACTGTAAACTCATCGAACTCCAGTTCCTGGTTGAATTTGACATTTTTGAATTTCAAGATGGTTTTGTGGGCCAGCTTTTTGCCTTTCTTTTTGGTAACATGAATTTCGGTGGCGACCCATATGCCGTCGATCTGTTCCAGGGTCTTGACATCGAAATACTTCAGATACCCGCCGTCCTTGATCCAGTGAACGGCCCGAATGACGAAAAAGTTGTCCTGGCGCACGATCAGCAGCGATTTGGTGTAGCCGGTTTCCCTGATCACTTTTTTGCTCACCGGAATGGATTCGATCAGCCAGGCCTTGACGCCCTTGACCGCCATTTCCTTTTTGAGAAAAAATTCATAATCCGCCAGGTTGCGATCCGTCATGTCCGCGTAGTTGAGATCGGAGCCCATGAAGCTGCCGCTCTTGTCACTGGAGGCAATCCGCTTGGTTTTGCGCAGAGCGGGAAGATACAGCCACTGGTCATCGTCCCGCTCCGGATCGTCGTAGTCCCAGGTTAAAAAAGCCGTGTCCTTAACGTCTGCCGGACGCTGAAAAAACATCAATCGATAGGTGTCATTCCCCTTGTCCTTGCTGAAAGAGGCAATCTTGCGCACCCGCTGGCGTCCGCGCTTGTCGATCAGGATCATCTCCATGTCGGACGTCTGGTTGTCGCCGTCATCCCGGGCGTCGACCTTTTCCATTATGGCCCGCGCTCTGGGATCGTCGGCCAATGCAGGTGGGGCAAAAAGGGTGAGAAGCACCAGGCCGGATATGAATAGTTTAATGGTATTGCTATATTTCTTATTCATGATTTTCCTTCCATAAATCTTTAATTTTCATTCTTCAATTCCGGCGCAGCCGGAGGATTTACCAGAACCATCAGCGCCGGGGCCACCAGATAGTCGGCTGCCAGGGCCATTAAAATGGTGAAGGATGTCAACAGGCCGAAATTGAACAGGTTGTTCATGTCGGCGAATATGAAAATGAAAAAGCCGGTGGACAGAACGACTGTCGTGACCAGCATGGCCCTGCCGGTGGTGTGCAACGTCTTGTGCACCGCCAGCCGGGGATCGCCGGTCTGTTCATAATAGCGCCGAAAATTGTGCATGAAGTGAATGGTGTCGTCGACGGCCAGGCCGATGGCTATACTGGCTACCATCATGGTGAACAGGTCCATGCTGACCGGTGTGGCGCCGATAATCCCCAGCATCAGCAATATCGGGGTCAGGTTGGGTACCATGCTGAGCAGACCGATACGAACCTTGCCGATGAGAACCATCATCAACAAGGTAATCACCACCAGGGCGATGACATAGCTTTTGGCCATGCTGAGAATGGCATTGTTAATGGTTTTGGCCAGCAGCACCATCATTCCGGTCAGGGTGACATCCGCATCGGGAAATCTATCCTTAAAATAGCGGTCTACGGTGCTCAGCAATGTAGCGAAATGGACAGCGTCCTTAAACGGCCCCTTCATGGAAAAGCGCGCTTTTGAAAATTGGCTGTCAACCACGTCCTCCAGGTCATCGGATCCGCTGTTTTCAAACAACAAAAACTCCTGGGCAATCAGCTTTTCATTCTGCGGAACGTTGTAGAATTCTGCGCGATTTTCGTTGAGCGCCCGGTTGATTTCCTTCAGGATGGTCGTCAGGGACCAGGCTTTGCCGACAAATACATTTTCATGGGTCTGTGATTCGGCGAATACAACGGCATCTTCCAGCCGGTTCAATACGTCCGGATCGTATAAACCGTTTTCCCGGGCTGTGTCGATGATCACCTCCAGGCTGATGGTGCCGCGCATTTCATGATCCAGTTTTTCAGTGGCAACCCGAATGGAATTGCTTTGCGGAAACCAGCCCAGGGGATTGTGGGAGAAACGAATATTGGAAGCCGCAATCAGGGACACACAGACCACAACCGCGCTGACCGTCAAAATGGCCTTGGGGTGCGTGGTGGAAAACCGGCTGATCGACGCCAGGCAACGATCCATGAGGGTGGCCTGCGGATTCGAATCATTTTTGGGCCTGCTGCGCAGGGGCGCCAGCGCCAGAAGGGCCGGCAATAAAAAAATGGTGTTGATAAACGCAATCAAAACGCCGATCCCCGCAAAGATTCCCAAATCGGCCACCGGCGCAACCTCCGAGGTGGCAAAAGACATCAGGCCGCAGGCTGTCGTGACATTGGTCATGACAACGGCCAGGCCGGAATGCCCTAACGCAAAGGCAATGGCGTCGGCCTTGTTCGCATTCTCACCAAAATGCTGGAAGAATATCGCCAGAATGTGAACCGCGGTCCCCACCCCGACTGCCAGCAAAAAGGAGGGCAATATCTGGGTGGGCAACTTTATGGGAGTTCCGGTGAGCGCCATGGCGCCGATGGTGGACAGCAGCGACAAAACGACGATGAAAAGCGGGAACAGAACTCCGGTAATCCTGCGAAACATGACAAACAACAGGATGGCTACCGTCGCCACAGCGAGAGCGATAAACTTGCGCATATCGCTCATCATGGCGCGTTTTAAGAAATGGGTCACCACCGGCGTGCCGGCCAGGTAAATGGGAAAATCGGGCGCATTGTATTTTTGCACAATCTGTTTGACCGCCGCCACGACCTGGCTGTTTTCACGGTCGCTGAGGTACCCGCGCCCGGCATTGTCGCCGGCCCCATCGTCTGCGGCGGGAGCATCGTCCTCAAAACCTTCCAGGACATCGGCTGGCTGGAGGCTGCCGGAATGACTGTGGGTCTGGATAACGATGGTCGTAAGGCGGCCGTCTTCGGACAGCAGCAGGTTTTGATACAGGGGATTTGACAAGGCGCGTTTCTTTAAAATATCCAATTCTCTTCGCGAGTTGGGCCAGCTTTCGAGAAAATCCTCGACAATGAGCTCATCGGCCTCGCCGCGGGTGTTGCGAGCATTGATCAGGCTGGTGATATCTTCAACGAAGGGAACATTGTCCGCCAGCTCTTGATGCAGGGCCTTGAGTTTTTCCAAGAAACGGTGGCTGAAGACATCTTCGGCCCCGACGGCGATGATAACCATCTCATCCCGGCCGAACTGATCCCGGAATGCGTTGTAAGCCAGCAGGGCAGGATCATCTTCGTGCAGGAATCCTTCGGTGGAAGTGTCAATTGTTATCTTAGGGATCTGAACGATCAGCAGGCTGCTCAAAGCCAGCATTATTATCACCGTTAAGATACGATGACGATATATTGCCCGGGCCAGATCCTCAAACCAGTTTTCGATCCGTGTTCGAATGGCTGCCATGGCTTTTGCTCCCAACCTCGAGAAGGACTTAATTGCTTATATGAAACTAAACTGACGGTTTCAGGTGTCAGCGTTCAGGTGTCAGGATATAACACCCTAACTCCCGGCCGCCGGACATTTTATATCAAGCAGCAAATTACAGAAACATAGGACGGGCCGCCGTGCCCGTTCCGCTATCAGAGGATCGGCGCGGTGGCCGACCCTACTCACGCAAAGCCCGCAAAGGAAATGATTAACAGTATATATTATCTTAGCGCCATTGCGTGAAAACAAACAGTTTCATTTCCGATAAGACCGGCCGTCTTTTAGCCAGAGGCCGCCGCTTATATGAAACTTCATCAAATGCGAATCACGCTGAAGACGTGATCTAAAGTCCGCAGAATATCGACGGATGGAATCGCTTCAGGCTAGTGGCTTTGCTCTTCGAGCTACGACCCCACAGGTCGCTCAATTATTTAATAAAATAGACAGGATACATTCCTTCGAAATTCGACATTCATTATTCGAAATTCGATATTCGCTTTTTCAACGTTTCGATTCCGGTCAGACTGGACGCTTGCGGCCGCCGGCGGCGCTGATCAGATCACTATCTGTTTTCAAGGCTCTCGTAAGGAGCCTCTGGACTTCGTCGACAAAATCACCGGACACATGGGCAGCGGACGGCGCTGCATAATTCGTTGCACCCGCTAATTTTTCCCTCACCGGCGCACTGACCCGGTACAGGAGAAATGCACCGATCACCATCAGGTGCACGCAGAAAGGATTGGCCGGTATGAACTGACCCTTTTTTTCGCCTTCCGACAGGATTACCATCAACTTGCCGATAATACCCGCCAAGTCCCGGGCGACAACATCCGGAAAATGCTTTCCGCCGGCCGCCACCTCACGCAGCATCATGACGGCCTTGTGGGGATTTTGATCCATCACTTCAGCAATATGCTGAATATAGACCGATAATTTTTTCTCGGACGAATCAGCCTGTCGCAGAATCTGATCCAGCCGGTCTCCGGCACTGGCAAAATGTTCGTGTAGCACCCGGGTGTAAAGGCTCTCTTTGTCGCCGATATGATAGTAGATGGTGGCCTTGTTGACGCCGGCCCGATCGGCGATTTCATCCATGCGTGCACCGGCATAGCCTGATTCGGCAAACACTGTCGCGGCGGTGTTTAATATGCGGTCAACCGTATCACTCTGTTTTGCTTTTTAATTTTTGAGAAGGCATCAGGCGCTCCCGTCGGTTGCGGCCGTAGAATTTAACTAACCGGTTAGTTTAACTATTTAGTTAAAATATAATATTCATTTGAGTCTGTCAAGGGTATTATGGGGTGATTCGTGTGATTCCGGGTAGTTTGCGGAAACTTTCCTCGATGAGGAAGGATATGGTGTTAAAAGCCGTTTTATAGGTCATATAGGTCATATAAGTCCTATAATAGGTCCTATAAATCCTATAGGACCTATACTTTGAGTTTTCAGCCTCGCCCGGCGTGCCGCAGTCGCGCGGCGAAAAAGGAGTGGTGTTCAGAGGCAACTAAATAGGTCCTATAAGTCCTATAGGACCTATACCTTGAGCTCTCAGCCTCGCCTGGAAAAACGCAGTCGCGGGCGAAGGCGGCAACTCCAACTCCTACATCTGTCTGAACAAATGCGCATAGGTCCGGCTCACCGTGAGGGTTTCCGGCAGATCTTTGAGCGAAATGATGAGCCGGCCGGAAAATGAACGGCTGATCCCGGCAATCCGGCTAACACTGATGATCGTGCCTCGGTGAATGCGCCAGAATCGATCCGGATTCAGTTCCTCGGCCAATTGCCGGATGCTTGTTTTGATGAGCGATTCACTTTCGCGGGTTTTGACCACCGTGTATTTGTCTGCGGCCTTGAAATAGCAGACATCATCGACGGCAATCAGGCGCACCTCTTCACCGTGCCGCACCTTGATCCAGCTTAAATATCCGGGGAATTGCCGGTCATTCAGAGCAGTCAGCAGACGCTGCATGGTGTACGCAAAGTCGATGGAGGGATCGGTGCTGTCGGATATTTGTTTTTTCAAGCGATCAATGGTTTTTTTAAGCCTTTGATCCGTAACCGGCTTGAGGATATAGTCGACGGCCTCGTTTTCAAAAGCTTCGATGGCATAATGATCAAAGGCCGTGATAAAAACCACCCGGCAACCGGCCCCGATTTTTTGGGCAACCTCTATACCGCTTAACCCCGGCATCTTGATATCCAGAAATGCGATGGCGGGTTGGCACGATTCAATCAATTTCACGGCTTCGAGCCCGTTTTCAGCTTCGCCGCAAATGACGAGTTCCGGCCAAAGATCAGCCAGTTTGGCTTTTAGGTGAATTCTCAGCTGCGCTTCATCATCGGCGATAACGGCGTCAGGATTCGCCATGGGGCACCTCGATTGTGGCTTTTAAACCTCGGGGCGTATTCTCTTCCAGAATCAGTCGACCCCGGTCTCCGTATAAAGACGACAAGCGCTCCCGGATGTTGGACAATCCCATCCCGGAATCGCTTTCTGCGCTGAATCCCAGCCCGGTATCGACAACTTCCAATCGAAGCAGTCCATCATTTTCCGAGGCTCGGATCAGGATTTCGCCGCCGTCGACCTTGGATTCCAGACCGTGCTTGATGGCGTTTTCCACCAGGGGCTGAAGCAGCATGGGGGGAAACGAAACGGATTTTAAATTTTCGGGCAGATCGATCGCATAGCTCAGTCTGGCACCCATTCGAACTTTGAAAAGGCCGAGATAGGCCTGGATCATTTCCATTTCCTCAGCCAAGGTCACTTTACCTGCCCTGCTTTTGGGAAGCGAGGCCCTTAAGTACCGGATGAAATCCTCCAGCATGGATTTGCCTCTGGCAGGATCGGTGTCCAGCAGGCTCACGACGTTTGACAGGGTGTTGAACAGAAAGTGGGGCTCGATCTGGGCCCGGAGCAACTTGAGGTTGGCTTCGATGACCTTTTTCTCGCTGGTCAGGCGCTTGATCTTTTCTGCCTGTGCCTCGGCCTGAGAAGCCGCAATCCGCTCCCGGGAACTGAAAAAATAGCTAATGATGGATCCAAACACCACGCCGAGAAGCAGCAGTTTGACAAACAGGCCGTCAATTCCAAAAAGCGTCGAAGGATTCAAACCCGCTAGGACTGACCCGATTAAGGAACCCACAATGGATCCAGTGAGCAGGGCCGTCGCCACGAGGAAGGCCTGAACAGCGGGTCTGCCGGGTTGGAAGAGAAGGTGGGATAACAAAATGCAAGAACAAATGGACAGGCCGATGCACTGGGAAAAGACAAGGTTAATCACAAATCCTTTGCCGATTTGGATTACGGTCAAAAAAATGGCGATAATCGTGTTGAACAGCAGCGTGTATAAAAATGTTGTGATTACCGATCTTTGCGTCATACCTGCGGATCCGGGCTTCATAGCAACCATCAGGGGTGCTGAAATTAATTTGCGGCAAGAAACAGCACGTTCAGGGCGCTGAACCTCTCATTCCAATTATTTACCCCGCCAGGACCAAAAAGACAAACAAATTAAGCTATTCACACATTATGAGCCCCGCATGCCGGCGTCTCATTTTTTCACGAGCGTCCCGTCTTTGGCCGACGGGAAAAAATACGGCCTTGAAATGAAATGCCAAACCGATTCCCCAGCCGAGCACCGGCCATTGAAACCACCACGGTCCCGGTGTAAATATATTGATGACCAACAAGGCCAAGATTACAACCAGGTAGCTGCCCAGATGGGAGTAAAATCCCGCTTTGCGCCGCTTCAAGCGGGCTTTGCGAACGCGCTCCCTTTTATATTCCCGCTGCTCCTGTTCAATGGCTGTTTCAAGATGCTGAGGATCGATTCCGATTTCGGCGGCCGTGTCGATCAAATCCTGGTGACTGATCGTGTCTTCATTTTTTAACCTGAGGGCACGCCGAATGATGCGCGTGACCTCGTCGCTGTCGTACTGTCGCGATGCATATTGACTCATCTTTAATAACCTATTCCGTGTTGCGCGTTACGGGTTACGGGTTACGGGTCTTTCGATTGCGGATTTTAGATTTTGGATTTCAGATTGGAAATGATTTACACGGTACGGTTTTATGGGCCTAGCGCAAAGGCACGAGGCGCAATGCTGAGCGAGGTGAGGCAGAAATATGCGACTTCTGATATCTGTTTTCTGACATCTGTCTTCCGTCTTCTGCCGTCTGCCATCTGTCATCTGTCTTCTGTCTTCCGTCATCTGTGATCTGTCTTCCGTCATCTGTCTTCCGTCATCTGTCATCCGTCTTCAGTAGTCCGTCATCTGTCCTCCGTCGTCCGCCTTCAGTCACCTGTCCTCTGCAAGCTGGCCCAGTCCGCCATAAATGCCCGAACCGCATCACGGCCCGCCCACATGGCCGACGTGTATCCGCCGCCATGGGACCAGGCACCGGCCAGATAAAGGCCGTTGATCGGAGTTCTGACATCCAACAGATTCATTTTTGCACCCTGGCGGTCAAATCCGGATATTGCACCCTGATAATTGCCGGTATAGCGGACATTGGTCAGCGGTGTCGCCGCCTCCATGACCTCGATCATGGAAGTCAGGTGCGGGATTAAACGATCCTGTGCTTTTTGAACAAGAATTTGGGCCAACCGGCTTTTTTCTTCGGCATAGGCCTTTTTGCGGCCGGCGAAGTAATCAGTTTCGAACTTTCGCCAGGGCTCATACCCGCACAATGACATAATCGATATGGTGCTGGTTCCCGGCATCGAATAGCCCGGATAAAGATTATCATAAATGGCTACAGCCGTCCTGGCCCGGGCAAGATCGCCGGACAGACTGGCGTGATATGCAGCGTCGGCGTCTTCATCATCACCGACAAATATTTCGTAGTCCTTTATGTCCTTTAATTCCTGTTTAAGCCCCAACCAGACGATGAAAGAAGAAAGCGACGGCCGGTAAGTGGCAAGTTTCTTTTGATAATCAGCAGGTATCTTTTCCCGTGGGATCAGTTGGCCGAACAAATCCGGGACATTGCAGTTGGCGATGACGGCTTTGGCCGGGTAGTGAGTCCCATTGCCATCCACCACTGCGAAGACCCTTTTGTTTCTGACCATTATGCGCGTGACCGCCGTTTCAAGCAGCACCTCGCCGCCGTTTTCAGTGACGGCGTCCATCAGGGCATTACTCAGATCCTGGGAACGGGTTTTAAAGTACTGCCCGCCGGTGACAAGGTATTGGCCCGTCGCTATGGCATAGAACAAGGCATTCAAGCGGGAGGGCGGCAACCCGTAATATCCCCAGAATACTGATAAAAGTTCTCTGGCCTTTGGACTTTTGACGTGCCGGGCAAGCCAGTCGTCCAGGGTAATTTTTTCGAGTCTGGCCATGACCGAATCTTCGCCCGCGAATCCTCTCATTTCCTCCTGAACCTGAACCATCTCGCTGATAAAGGCGCTGATTCCCTTTTTTTCATCCGGAAAGCTATCGCACAGGATATTTTTTGTCTTTTCAGGGTCTCTGGCAGGTAAGGTTAAATCGTAATCCCCAAGGGCCAAGCGGCAGAGTTCAGGGGTATAAACAACCTTGAGCTGCTCCCAGATGCCGATTTCGGACAACACCTTTTGGGGTATCCCGCCTTCAGCCACCGTGGCATGCAACGAAACCTCAAAGGTGAATTTGCCGGCCGCCCGGTCGAAAGCCGTGGCATATCCCCCCGGCACGTCGTGCTGTTCGAGCAGCATGACCGGGAATCCGTGCTTGGCCAGATAGGCGGCCGCGACCAGACCTCCCAGGCCGGCACCGATGACGACGACGGGAAAATCGTCTTTGTTCTTGACTTCAGCGGCCAGGGCGTCGATCCGGGTCCAGTCCACAGCCGCGGCGGCCCCTGCGGAAAGCATCAGGTGCAAAAATTTGCGTCGTGTCAATTGGCTGTTATAGGCTTTTTCCATCATGTTTTCCATATTGTCTGGAGTTGACGTTGCACTTCAAACCACCACACTCTTGCTTCTAATCCACCGCTATGACGATTTGCTTTTGCGATGATTTGAGTTCGAATTTTACATCCTCGAAACCCGGTTTTCCAAAAAACCCTCTGGCATTGTTGGAAAACCCATAAGCCTCTTTGGGAATGCCCATTGGATTTTCATCCAACAAGCCATTGCCGTTTTCATCATGGTAGATGGAAATCCCATACCAGCCATAGGGCAGGTTGGTGAAGACAACCTGGATTGCCTGATCCGCCAACTTGACCTTGGTCATGGCGATGGCAGCGTCCTCTCCGCTCTCGTATGATTCTTTGGAATCGGTTAACGCCACCATGGCAAATCCGTCTGAACTGGGAAATCCGCTGATATCTATAATCAGCTTGCCGACAGTTTCACCAAAGGCTGCCGAGGGTGCACCCGCCCAGAAGGCCAGGATGACAACCATGAAAAATGCTTGCCTGGATAATCTGATCATTTTTCCTCCAATCCCGGATATACCGGTATCTATCAGTTTAAGCGTTTTAAGTCGCCAATCTGCGATTCCGGCCGAAAAGCTGATCCATCCGCATCAGCAGCGCCAAATCACCTTCTGCCGTATATTTTTGCTCCAAAAACATCTGCTGGCCGTCGGCCTTGCCGGTCAATATGTCCATCCAGACTTCAAAAGGGGCGTTGACCGTCAAATCAGGTCGATCGACGGTTGCCTGCCCGGCGGTTATTGAGCCATCGGAGATTGACAGGAAACACGACCCTTGTTTTTCTCCGCGGAAGTTGAATTGAAGGGTGGCTTCGAGCCCGCCGGCCGAACCCGGATTGAATCCCATCTTCATCAATTCAAGGTACGAGGAAATTGAGTTTGGTCGCGGTGGGGCTCCCCTTTTCCCGAATTCCCGGGGAGTGATCCCTTCTGCAATACAGGTCTGCCACATCAAGTTGCCGATTTCTAAAAAGGCAGCGGGATCATCGACCATGGGCTGTCTGATGCGCGCCGTGGTTTCCGCCGAAACCTTCAAGTCGGTTACGAGTTCCCGGCCGGCCTGCCGGGTGGCATCGAGGACCTCGGCGGCTTTTTCCTGGAAATATGGAATCGCCAGCGCCTCGGACATAGGGCGATAGATTTCGGCCACCAGTGAATTCTCATGCACACTGTTGCGGCCGAATATAAAATTGACCCAGGAGGACAGTTGCTCAAAGACGGATTCCTCGGGAAATCCGGCCACGGACAACAGCGCCACCTTCGGTGGCCGGCGGCGCAGCGGATGGACGGTGCGATTGCCGTTCGGGATAAAAAAAGGTTCCAGCGGCGGCAGCGTGCGTTCGATGAAGGCCTTCATCACAGAATTGACAGTGTAATGATAAAGTGGGCTGGCATAGACGGCCAGATCGGCTTCCAGCCACTGCGGAAACAGCTCCCGGGCCATGTCATCTTTGTGGATGCAGGTCCCCGGGGTTTTGGTCCAGCAATTGAAGCATCCGGCACAGGGTTTAATCGTCTTTTTCCCCAGTGACACCGTCGTCACCTCGGCGCCAGCCTCGTCCATGCCTTCCACCAGGGATTTCAACATCAATGCGGTTTTGCTCTGCCCGTCGCCTCGCGGGCTGGAATTCAGGGCCATGACCTTCATTGGATTCTCCTTTCATATCAGGTTCACTAAAGCTATATGGGGCTTTTTCATGCTGCCATCATAAACAAGGAAAACCAAACGTGCGATGAAAAGGCGATAGAGGACCGAAAAAGGGGGATAGAATGCATATAAGGGAAATGAATGGCAGGCAACAACCCGGGGATGCCGACCGTGAAAGATTGTTTGATGCTGCAGCCGTGAGCAACGCTCCACTCAGTCGCAGACAGGCCCGCTCGCACGAAGGCGTTGTTGAAATTCCATGGCTGCCAGGATGGTTTGAAAATTTATGTCGACCGTGTCCTGCACCCGGGGTGCATACCCGCCGGCCAGGGTAACCGCCACCGGCACCGAGGCGCTGCGGCAATGCTTAAAAACAAGCGCGTCCCGCCGCGCCAAACCCTCTTTGGTCAGCGCCAGGCGACCGAAGCGGTCTTCTGAAAACGGGTCTGCTCCTGCCAGATAGATCACCAGATCGGCGCCGGATTTGGGGATGGCTTGGTTTAAACCATTTTCCAGCGCATTGAGGTAGGCGGTGTCATCGGTCTGATCGTCAAGCTCGATATCCAGATCACTGGCTTCTTTGCGGTAGGGGAAGTTGTTTTTGCCGTGGATCGAGAATGTAAAAATCGTCGGGTCATCTTTGAGAATGGCGGCGGTCCCATTGCCCTGATGGACGTCACAGTCGATTATCAGGATTTTCTCTGCCAAACCGTCGGCCTGCATGGTTCGTGATGCGATCGCACTGTCGTTTAACCAGCAGTACCCTTGGCCGTGGTCACTAAAGGCGTGGTGGGTCCCACCCCCGAGATTGACCGCCACACCCTCGCCTAGACCGGCCCGGCAGGCGGCAATGGTGGCACCGACCGAATAGCGCGCCCGCTGCACGATCTGCGGGGACCAGGGCAAACCGACCCGCCGGATTTCCTTGGCATCCAGCTCGCCGCCTATGAACCGCTGATAATAGGCTTGATCATGGGCGCGCAGGATCTGCTCGTCAGTGGCCGGATCGGGGATGCTCAGATCAATTTCAGCACTGCCCAACTGCGCTGATATCCGCTGGCGCAGCAGCGGGTATTTGTTCTTGGGAAAACTGTGTTTCGCTGGGAGCGGTATTTTGAAGGTGTCGGTGTAGAAAATTTTCATGGATTTATCCGTCCTCATTGGCGATAGCCAACTCTATGCCGCGGTTGACAATGGCGTCGTGGTCATCCAACGACAGGTTCAGGCCGCGCTTTTTCTCGGAATGACCTTCAAGTGACAAATTTCTAATATCACAGGATACATTTATCTGCAAAAATATATTGCTTTTTATGCAAATAATTATTGACAAACTGTATCTATAACCTCAGAATATAACGGAACTATAAACTATCTTAAGGAGTACCTAGGATTATTTACAGTCCGAGAATTTATCGATCATGGGATACTGGAGTGATGGAGTATCCATCTTCGCTACACTTCGACGCGACAAGTTGGAGTGTTGCAATCAGGTGGCCGTCGCTGCGGTCCCCATTCCATTGCTCCAGTGCTCCAATACTCCAATTCTTTGAATTTAATGCAAAATCACAAGCCCATTGAAGATCCGCCTTACTTTTGTTCATAAGACCGAAATATAATATCTATTTTCTATTGAGTAAAACACCGGATGATGATGAACGAAAAACAAAGGCAGCGAGAATCTATTAAGGGTAAAGACAAAGATCCTCTGCATATCGTTGCCGACGACCGCGAACGCAAAAGCGGCGTAATTGAATCACTGCTGCAAATCGAGAACGTCGAAGTGGAAATCCAGCGCCTCTCTCTTGGAGATTATCAGATCGGCAGCCGGGTGACTGTCGAACGAAAGAACCTATACGATTTTGCAATATCAATCATTGACGGCAGGCTTTTTAAACAAATGCTTTTCCTGGCAAATCATAAAGCTAAAGGCGTCCTTATTCTTGAGGGTACGACAGCAGACCTCGCTGATATTGCAGTGACAAGGGAAGCTATGCAGGGGGCCTTGATTACAGTTTCTCTGATATTGGGGTTACCGGTTCTTCGCACAAAAGATCCCTCAGAAACCGCAAGACTCATGGTCTATATTGGCCGTCAGATCGAGTCGAACGCCAGGGGCGTCGGTCATCGGCATGGCTATCAGCCCAAAGGGATCCGCTACAGGCAGCTCTACATTTTGCAGGGTCTGCCCGGTGTCGGTCGTCAAAGGGCGGAACGACTTCTGGATCGTTTTGGCAGTGTCGAGGCCGTTATTTCCGCCGGTATTGACGATTTGCAAACCGTGGACGGTATCGGGAAAAACCTGGCCGAAAAGATCAGATGGGCGGTAAGCGAGCCTGTGGCATCCAATTCTCCCGGGATATAAACGGGCTGTTGCCCAAATCGAATTTTACTTACTGACACCGGCTCACCTTGTGCGCCTAATTTCTGGTTTTTTTTCTTCAAGATTTTTACAAACGCACAAATAGCAATTGATTACACCGACTACTTAT